>ERZ773075.392-NODE-392-length-35136-cov-55.5602_pt1 | contig 35136 bp, 18 predicted proteins | sample MGYA00580614_ERZ773075 | MGnify/ENA primary metagenome ERZ773075 (study PRJEB29015, sample SAMEA2738021) | human oral metagenome | biome: human oral; feature: human-associated habitat; material: dental | place: China | collected 2043 ...
AGATCACGACCCTGCTGCTGGACCCGTCGGACCCGCGCTTCTCCGGCGACGTGCGGGTGCTCACGCGCCTGATGGAGAAGGAGGATCAGGCGCACCGGGCCCTGGGCGACGCCGCCTCCCTCATGGGCCTGTACTCGGGCGAGAAGGAGGAGGCGGCGATCCGCGAGGCGCTGGCGGCCGGGCAGGATATTGACGAGGTCGTGCCCGACGCCGACGACGCACTCGCCCTGGACCCCATGGCCGCCCTGTTCGCGCGGCTCACGGGCACGGCCGAGGCCAGGGGCGACGACGACGCACTCGCCGGTGCCGACGACTCCCCCGCACCCGGCGATCCGAGCGATTCCGGTGATCCGGACGGTCCGGCCGACTCCGCCAACGTTGCCGCTCCGGCTGCCCCCGCCCGGCCCGCCGCCCCGCTACCGGCGTCGACGCTGTACGAGACGCAGTTGGACTACCTGCGCCAGGCGCTCACCGAGCTCTACGAGCGCCCCGAGGAGAAGGAGCTCGCCTCGGGCGGTGGCGGTGTCTCGTGGCGCGAGCACGGCACCCAGCACATCGCGGAGCTGGTGCCCCCGGCGGGGCTGCGCCATCGCCTGTCGGTGCTGCCGCAGTCCTACCTGCGTGAGCGCCGTGTCCAGGAGCACCTGCTGCTGGCCACCACGCAGGCGAAGGGCGCGCGGTTGCTCACCGAGGCCCTGCACGACTCCTCGGACTCCTCGTGGCCGGAAGCCCACTACCTGGGGCCCTTGCACCCGGTATTGGACTGGGCCGGTGACCGGGTCCTGGCCAAGCTCGGCCGCTCCTCGGTGTTCGCGGTGCGTGGCGACGTGGACTCGCCGACCGTCCTGCTGCTGGGGACGCTGACGAACCGCGCGGGTCGGACAGTGTCGATGGTGTGCGTCAGCGCCGACTTCCCCTTCCTGGACCCGGCGGGCGCCCGCGCGGACCTGTCGGCGGGCCGGCCGGTTGAGGCGGTGGCGATCGGGCAGGTGCACGACTCCCCCACCGCCATGTTCGCCTCGGCGGGCATCTCCCGTCAGCTGCGGAACTCCGGGCCGGTGACGGACACCGGCCTGCTGGAGGAGCTCATCTCCCCGGCGGTGGATGCGGCCGAGAGCCAGATGGCGCTGACCGTCCAGGCGGCGAGACGTCAGGCGAAGGCTCGGGTGGATGCCTGGGCGGAGCACGCGAACGCCTGGGATGACGAGGCCGGCCTCCTCATCCAGAACCGCCACCTGCGCGAGCAGCGGATCACGGTGGCTCAGGAGCGCGAGCTCAGGAAACAGCACCGGCCCGCGCACACGCTGGTGCGCCCACTGCTGGTGGTGGTGCCGCAGGACTTCGGGATGGAAGGGGATCTCTGATGGCGGTGTCGGATGCGCTGGTCGTCGGCGAGGACTGGATCAGCGAGCACTACTTCACGACGGACGCCACCAAGGAGTCCTTCCTGGCGCGCGTGCTGGAGCGTCGCAAGGAGTGGGAGGCCCTGGAGAAGCCGGCCGATCCTGGTACCGCTCCGACACCGACGCCCCGGTCCCGGTTCCGTTCCGAGCGTTCCCGCCTGGAGGAGCTGTTGGCGGCCCTGCCCGCCGACGACGCAGGCTCCCTGACCGGCGCGGCCCTGAAAGCGGCCGGTGAGCTCGATGCGCTCCTGCGCGAGATTCTGGGCTTCGCCTCGTCGGAGTACCGCCTGACCGAGCGGGGCCCGGTGACCCTGGTGAGGCCGGTGGGCGATGAGGGCCCGGCGCCGCTGGCGCTGCTGCGCGCCCGCCCGGTGACCACCGTGGAGGACCTGCTGGTCAAGGACGCCCTCACGCTCGCCGAGGCGTGGGAGCCGGTGGATCTGGGGGACCCAGCTGCCCCAGTCCTGGAGGGGGCTGAGCCGGTCGAGTCGGTGTCTCGGGCCCTGTCGACGCTCATGACCGACGAGCACGGTCCGGCTTTCGCCCTGGTCCTGGCGGGCCAGTGGGCGCTGGTGGCGGAGCGGGAGCGGTGGCCGGAGGGCCGCTGGCTGGCGGTCAACGTGCAGCTCGTCGTCGAGCGTCATGAGGCCACGCGCGGCGGCGAGGTGGAGCGGGCCTTGACCTGCCTGGATGCCCGCTCTCTGCTACCGACGGCGGAGGGCGAGACGTGGTGGGCGACCACCTTGGAGGACTCGGCGGCCCACACGGTGGGGGTCTCGAAGGATCTGCGTGAAGGCGTGCGCGCCTCCATTGAGATCATTGCGAATGAGGTGGTGCGCCGTCGCGCCGCGCGGGGGCTGGAGCCGCTGGCCCAGGAGCGGGCGCAGGACCTGGCCCTGCAGTCGCTGCGCTACATCTACCGGATCATCTTCCTGCTGTATGCGGAGGCGAGCCCCGAGCTGGGGGTCCTGCCGGTGGGTGCCGCCGAGTACGACGCCGGCTACGGCCTGGATCGTCTGCGCGAGCTGGCCTTGAGGGAGCTGCATGAGGAGTCAGCCCTGGCGGGCACGCATATCTATGAGTCCTTGGACCGGCTGTTCCGCCTGGTCGATGAGGGCCACAACGAGCAGGTGCCGGCCGCCGACGAGGGCGGTTTCGATGGCCTGGTCTTCCGGCCGATGCGCGCCGACCTCTTCCGCCCGGCGGCGACCGCCCTCATTGACGAGGTGGGCCTGGGCAACGGGGCGTTGCTGCGGGTGCTGCGCCACCTGCTGCTGACTAAGGAGAACGGCAAGAGCGGCCGCGGCTTCATCTCCTATGTGGAGCTGGGCATCAACCAGCTGGGCGCCGTCTACGAGGGGCTCATGAGCTACTCGGGCTCCTTCGCCGCCGAGCGCCTGTGGGAGGTGGCGCCGGGCGGGGACGCCTCGAAGGGCTCGTGGGTGGTGCCCGAGGACGTCATGAAGGGCCTGGAGGAGAAGGACTTCGTGACGGTGGAGGATGAGGTGACGGGCGAGCGCCGCAACGTCACCTTTGAGAAGGGCCAGTTCGTCTACCGGCTCTCGGGCCGGGACCGGCAGCGTTCGGCCTCCTTCTACACCCCGGAGGTGCTGACGCGTTTCACGGTGCAGCAGGCGTTGGAGGAGCTGCTGGATCAGGATGGGCGGACGACGAGCGCGGAGGAGATCCTGCACCTGACGGTGTGTGAGCCGGCGCTGGGGTCGGGGGCCTTCGCGATTGAGGCGGTGCGCCAGCTGGCGGAGCAGTATCTCTCGCGGCGCGAGCGCGAGCTGGACCGGCGCGTGGACCCGGAGGAGCGCCCCCGGGAGCTGGCGAAGGTGAAGGCGTATCTGGCTCTGCACCAGGTCTATGGGGTGGACCTCAATGCGACGGCGGTGGAGCTGGCGGAGGTGTCTCTGTGGTTGGACACGATGGTGGAGGGGCTGGCGGCCCCGTGGTTCGGGCTGCGGCTGCGGCGCGGTAACTCCCTGGTGGGCGCGCGCCGGGCCCTGTACTCGACCTCCCAGTTGAAGAAGCGAGCGTGGCTGTCGGCCGCTCCGGTGGCTGAGCCGCTGAGCCAGGTGGCGGCCGTGCTCGACGACGCCGATGCGGCCTCCCGGCACCGGATCGGTGGGGCGCTGGATGTCTCGGGGAGCATCCATCATTTCCTCCTGCCGGCCAAGGGCTGGGGCAGCGCAGTGGAGGTCCCCAAGCAGGTGCGGGACCTGGTCGATGCCGGCAGGCTCAAGGCCCTCAAGTCCTGGCGCAAGGAGATCACGAAGGCGCTGAGTACTACCCAGGCCTTGCGGATGACGGCCCTGGCGCGGCGTGTGGAGGTGCTGTGGGAGATGACCTTGCGGCGCCTGCGGGTGGCGGAGGCGGAGGCCTCACGGCGCATCGATCTGTGGGGCCGCGAAGCTCAGGGCGACGCCGGTTCAACGGTGTCCCGTGAGGACATCGAGGCGTATCTAGCGGCGCCGGGCTCGGCGTATCGGCGGCTGCGGCTGGTCATGGATGCGTGGTGCGCCCTGTGGTTCTGGCCGCTGACCACGGACGTGACGCCACCAAGCCTGGATGAGTGGCTGGATGCCTTGGAGGGGCTGCTGGGCAAACAGGTCAAGGACGCCAAGGGCACCGATGGCACCCTCGTGGATGCTTCCTCCTGGGCGGAGCTGGAGACCATGGAGGAGGTCGAGCTCGGCCTCGCCGGGGCCCGCAAGGTGCAGTCGGTCGTTGACGACCACGAGTGGCTCACCGTGGTCCAGGAGGCGGCGGAGGCCCAGGGCTTCTTCCACTGGGAGCTCGACTTCGCCACCGTCTTTGCTCGCGGTGGTTTCGACCTCCAAGTGGGGAATCCTCCGTGGGTGAGGCCAACCGTGGACCTCAACAGTCTGCTCTCCGACGGTGACCCATGGTGGTCGCTGAGCCACAAACCCTCCGTCGCGATCAAGAAAGAGCGCATGCCACTTACCCTGGCACGCCCCGGAGTCCTAGGAACGGTCCTCGATGGAACAGCCGAGGTCATTGTCCTCTCCGAGCTTCTGAGCGATCCAACCATCTATCCGCTACTCAGTGGCCAGCCGGACCTCTACCGGGCCTTCATGTGCCAGGTGTGGGAGCACCAGAACGAGCACGGCATCTCCTCCCTCATCCACATGGAGACCCACTTCACCGACGCCAAGACTCCAGGACTCCGCACCGCAGCCTATCGGCATTTGCGCCGACACTGGCAGTTCATCAACGAGCTCCAACTCTTCGACATCCAGCACCAAAAGATCTACGGCATCCACGTGTACGGCACAGAACAGTCGCCATCATTCCTCCATGCCAACTCTCTCTACCATCCCGAGACTGTGCAGCGCTCACTCATGCACGACGGCAGCGGGGAGGAGCCCGGATTCAAGGATCCCCACACCGGCTCCTGGGACCTACGCCCCCATGCAGCCCGCATCGAAGCCGTTGATGAAGCAGCGCTAAGGACTTGGCAATTAGTGACAGAATCAGACGACTGGCACTCAGCCCCCATGATCTCCTCCGTGAACTCAGCTGCGTCACGAACGCTGGCGACACTGGCCACCCAACCACGCATCGGCACTCTCAACCTTCAATTTTCACCGGGATGGCATGAAACGTCAGACTTCGAAAAGGGGCGCTTCGAGAAGGCATGGGGTCCAGCCTCATGGGATGACACCATCCTTCAGGGCCCTCACCTCTACGTCTCCACACCGTTATATAAACAGCCCAACGAGACGATGAGGCACTTCCTAGACTGGACCTCCACCGACCTGGAAGCACTCTCCCCGAGCGCACAGCCCATCACCCAGTACAAGCCTGCCGGCGACCGCGCCACCTACGACCGCCTCTACACCCACTGGGGCGATTCCTCCGCCCGCGACCACTACCGCATCGCCTGGCGCACTCAGGTCCCCCTCACCGGGGAACGCACCCTCACGCCGAGCATCATCCCGCCCGGATCCGCCCATGTCGACGGACTGTATTCGGGAGGTTCGCCTCAATACCATGAGGACCTGCTTGTGTTGGCTTCCGGCGCCCTTAGTTCAATCCTCGTTGATTTCTACGCCCGCTCACGGGGCTTCTCGCATATTCGAAGTTCCGCAGCAAACTCACTGCCGACGGTTAGCCCAGCATCACCCCTAGCTCTACGCGTGCGATATCGGATGCTCCGTCTTAACTGCCTCACGGATGCCTACGCCGACCTGTGGGCGGAGTGTTGGGACGAGTCGTTCCTGACGGATGTGCCGATTCTGGAGCGTCATGACGAGCGCCCGATTGGCTCAGAGTGGACGGCGGATACGCCCTTGCGTCGAGCGGAGGATCGTCGTAACGCTCAGGCGGAGATCGATGTCATGGTGGCGATCATGTTGGGCGTACCAATCGACGACCTGTGCACGATTTACCGCACTCAGTTCGCCGTGCTGTACGACTATGACCATGGCCGAGGCCAGGGCGCCTACGTCTATGACGCGAATGGCCGCCAGCTGCCGACTCCGGTCCGCCAGGCCTGGGAGAAGCGCAAGCGCCCCACCTCCAACGAGGACATGCCACTCTCTGAGCGCACTCACACCCACCCTGGCTCCGGCGTCTCCTACGTCTACGACCTCCCCTTCCGCATCCGCGACCGCGAATCCGACTTCCGCCGCATCCACACCACCCTCACCCAGATTGGAGAAACATACTGATGACATCGCTACTTGACGTCAAATCTTTTGGTGAAACCTCCGCCGAAGACGACGACATCCGTAAATATTTCCTCAGAACGCCAGTATTTACTGAGCTATGGAGCGGAACAAGATGTATCACAACAGGGCGCAAAGGATCTGGGAAGACCGCCTTGTACTTCGCACTTCAATACGAAGCTGCAGACAAAAAATTTCCTTGCCGATCACTTTCTTTCTCTGACTACCCTTGGGCTGCCCACAGAGCCTACGCCTCAAGTGAATCGACCGATATCGAACGCTATGTTGAAACTTGGCGTTTCTTTCTATTGATCCAGACCTTCACGGCACTCATAGAAGCGAACAGCAACTTCGTCGGAGCAACAAGTAGACCATTTCGTGAAGTACGCAAGTTTATCGACGATAACTACGGTCACACTACTTATGACTTCAAGAAAGTTTTCCCAAGCGGCGGCCTCGTGCTCAACTCACTCACAGCTAACATTGGCCTAGCAAAGTCAGTCAATGGAGAAGCGGGCTTCACCCGAACAAGCGCTAGCCTTGGATCGGTCTTACCTCGACTCAACGAATGGCTCGGTGGAAAACTGAAAGAGATATCACCGAGCATGCCGACGACATACATTTTATTTGACGAGCTCGATCTTGGATTTGACATCAATGACGAGGACTACATGTCTCGCATTGCCGGACTACTGATGGCGACACGAAGGTTTGCAAGATGGAGCATGCAAAACCAGATCCCAGCAAGACCAATAGTGTTCTTAAGGAGCGACATTTTCGACTCGCTCCACTTTGGTGACCTCAATAAAATTCGTGAAGCAAACCGGATTGACCTCAAGTGGCACGACCGACTTGACCCGCATCAAGGAGAAAGTCTCAAAGCACTCATGGATTTTCGCATTCGCGAAATACTAGACCTTCCCGACAGCATCGAAGACCCCTGGAAGTCTGCATTTGACGACAGAGTCATGCGAGGAACACTACATAAGTTTCAACACATAACATATCGCACATTCCTTCGACCTCGTGATGTCATTAAATTTTGTAATCTAGCCTTAACTAAAGCACAAGAAAGAATTCGCTCTACAGGTATAGGTGATGACATTAGAATTTCGAATGACGACATCACAATGGCTCGAAACGAATACTCACTGTACTTCTTCAATGAATTAGATGACGAAATTTCGGAAGCGGAGCCTAGATGGCAGGAGGCAACTAATGTGCTTCGGAAGATCGCGAAAGACAATTTTTCTCGGGATGAGTTTGCCGAAGGATACAGAACGCTGTCAGAGAGCCAGGAATTGACGCTTGACCCCACGGCGATGCTGAACCTTCTTTATCGGTTTTCGATCATTGGATATGAAGGAACTCGTCCAACAGGTAGCGGCACTACCCACTTGTTCCGTTACCAGAACGAGTCCTTAAACTTCGACATCCAAGCAAGAAGCTTCCGCGTACACAGAGGACTTAAAGAAGCACTTGGTCTAGTTGAGGGATCGCCAGGACTGTAGCAAGGCCTTGACACGCTGCATACGGGGTGACACAACCGCACTTTACGAATTTATGTTCGAGACTTAGCGGTTGCGTCGCCCCACAAGCTCCTGCCTGCCAACAGTTACGAAGTACGACAATCCTGATTGTAGCTAATCAAGGAAGCCAGTTGACTTGCTCATTTTCCAGGAGGTCAGAGTGCATCATAAAGGCGGCGGCCATGTGACGGACATGAGTGTCGTAGCAGTGTCGATATTTGAGAATATACTGCATGATTTCACGACTTACAGCCGAACTCATCGCCAGCAGATCTCGCTATACACAGAGTTGGCCACCTAATGGCGTCGATCACAATCCAGACTACAGGCCTTTCCGCTATTCCTCGCAAATAGGCGCTAGTCAACCGCCAGACCTAATGATTCAGATAATGACGCTAATGCATCCCGAGTCAGATTCGCCCATGCGTCGGCAAGCGTGAATCTCCGCGTCCAAGCCGAAAGGCCGACGCGCACACGTCCGCAAGGGCAAGGTAACGGCCCGGAAGGTGAGCGACATACTGAACTCGATCGCTCGCCTTGTCCGGGCCGTCGGTGTCCTTGTGGATGCCCTCAGCATGTGGATCGGCTAGGCCTTCCCCTTTGCTAGGGGAGTCGCCCGGATGGCACCCGGGTGGCTCCCCACCATTATGGTTGGCCCCGCTCACCCCTGTCCACAGCGCGACGAGACCTACTAAGGATCTCCGCAAACGAGGCTCGTAACCTCACGTTGCACCGACCACACACTCTGTCCCGAGGTCTGCCTTGACGTCCTCCCAGGGGATGGTGCCGTGCTTTGCGATCTCAGTACGGGCGGCGTCGGCGGTCTCCATGTCCGCAAGGTCCTCTGCCGCCTGGGTGAGCCGCTCCAGGTCATCCGCGTCGATCACCGCGGCCACACGACGGCCCCGGCGGGTCAGGAAGACAGGCTCACGTCTGGCGCAGACGTCGTCGACGATCTCATCGAGGCGGTTGCACGCAACAGAGACAGGCAGGTCGGGCATGACCCCAGTATGAGTGAAGGTCGCAGTTTTCACGCCTCGTCATCAAGACGCGACTCGGGCTGCCACCTCTCCCCTCCCTTCGCTGCGGTAGCCTCTGATCTGCGGGATCACTCCCGGAACAACGACGATCCGCACGAGGTAGTGCCGGCCCCGGCAGACACCACTCCCGAACACCATCCGCCACCATCCACCCGACCGCCCATCACCACCACGCTCCAGCTATGACGCTCCTCCTCCCCAGCCTCCAGGCCGAACGCATCCGTCGGTCCATCGTCGACTACCTCTCGACGACCTTCGCCCTCACCGACGCCGAGCCGCGACGGGCGCTCACCGACTTCCTTCAGGATGAGGAGCAGGGAGTTTTTGTCGGCCCCTTCGTCCGTCTGCGCCTGCCCTACCTGGCCGCGAGCGCCCCCACCGACCACCCCCTCGACTGGGACCCGGGCCTGGCCCCCTACCAGCACCAGGAGGACGCCTACCGGCGCCTGACCACCAAGGGCGGCCACCGCCCCGAGCCGACCATCGTCACCACCGGCACCGGCTCGGGCAAGACCGAGGCCTTCCTCCACCCCGTCCTCGACCACGTGCTGCGCGCCCGCGCCCGGGGGGTCACCGGCGTCAAGGCCCTCATCCTCTACCCCATGAACGCCCTGGCCGCGGACCAGGCCGGTCGCCTGGCCCGCCTCATCACCTCCGACCCCGCCCTGGCGGCCGTGCGCGCCGCCGTCTACACCGGCGACTCCTCCGCCCGGCCGAACAAGCACGTCACCTCCGACTCCCTCATCACCGACCGCCACGCCATCCGCAACGACCCGCCGGACATCCTGCTCACCAACTACAAGATGCTCGACCAGCTCCTCCTGCGCCCCGAGGACCGCGAGCTGTGGCGGGCCTCGGCCGCCTCCCTGACCTACCTGGTCCTCGATGAGTTCCACACCTACGACGGCGCCCAGGGCACCGACGTCGCCATGCTGCTGCGGCGCCTGGGCCTGACCCTGCGCGCCCACCTGCCCGCCGACGACCCCCGCCGGGAGGCCTTCGCCGCCTCCCCACTGGGGCCCGTGTGCCCCGTGGCCACCTCCGCCACCCTCGGCGACGGCGGGGACCCCTCCCGGATGCTCGCCTTCGCCCGGGACGTCTTCGGGCCGGACCTGCCCGCCGACGCCGTCGTCACCGAGACCCGCGCCGACCTCGACCAGTGGGCCGATGCCCACCGTCGCGCGGCCACCGCCAAGGGCCTGACCGGCCTCGCCCGAAGCTTGAGGTCCCTGCCCGGTGAGAACCTGCAGTCCCTGGCCCACCTCGCCGAGGCCGGCTCCCCCGACCCCGAGGAGCTGCTGCGCGGCGTCGTCGCCCGCCTCTACGACCTGCCCGGGGACCTTGAGGACGCCCTCGACGCGGCCGACCTCGCCTCCGCCCTCCAGGCCCACCCCGACGTCCTGGACCTCGTGCGCTCCGCCGAGCACTCCACGCGGCTGTCCGAACTCGCCCGTGACCTCCTGGGCCCTGCCACCGAGCCGGGCCTGGCCCGGCGGGTCCTCTCCGCGATCCTGGCGGCCCTGTCCGTCGTGCGCGCCGGACTCGACGGCAAACCCGACCGCAGCGCAGTCAACGTGGAGGTCACCCTGTGGATCCGGGAGGTCACCCGCGTCGACCGGGCCCTGAGCTCCCTGCCCTCCTTCCGCTGGGCCGACGCCGCCTCCGAGCAGACACAGGTCGAGGAGCCCGCGCGCCCCGCCCTGTACTGCCGCTCCTGCGGGCGCTCCGGCTGGGGCATCGTCCTGGCCCCCACCGGCCAGAAGGAGAAGGACGACCAGACCCACGTGCGCCGCGACCGCAAGACCGGCGACCCCCGCTTCCGGGCCCTCCTGCACGCCCCCGGGGAGGACGCCGACTACCGCACCCGCGCCGAGGCCGGCGAGATCAACCTGGAGGCCCGCCACCCCGGGCTGCGCTGGTACTCCATCAACAGCCGCGAGCTCCTCACCCGCCGCCCGGCCCAGGAGAGCACCGAGGCCAAGGAGGGCCTCGTCCTGCCGGTCCTCATGCTCACCGGGGATGAGCGCAGCTTCGCCGAGGACTCCACCAACGACGTCTGCCCCTCCTGCGGCGCCAAGGACTCCATCCGCTTCCTCGGCTCGGCCGTCGCCACCCTCCTGTCGGTGTCCCTGACCACCCTGTTCGGCGACGACGCCCTCGACGACACCGAGAAGCGCGCCCTCATCTTCACCGACTCCGTGCAGGACGCCGCCCACCGCGCCGGCTTCGTCAACCAGCGCTCCCACACGATGAGCCTGCGGTCGGCCTTGCGCGGGGCGCTGCGAGCAGAGATGCCCATTGAGGAGTGGGCCGAGGCCGCCCTCGACGACGCCCGGGCCAGCGCCTTCGACCGCTACCGGCTGGTCCCCGCAACCCTGTCCGAGCACCAGCGCTTCAAGCCCTACTGGGACCCGAAGGCCCCGGCCTCCAAGCGCAGCCGGGCCAAGCCGCACGTGCGCCGTCGGCTCCTGTTCGACATCGCCCTGGAGGTGGGGCTCCAGTCCACCTACGGGCGCACCCTGGAGGCCACCGGCTCGGTGACCGTCCATGTGAGCGCCGGGCGTGCCAACGCCCTGGTGGCTCTGGCCCGTCAGGCCCTCGGGACCGACCAGCAGGGCGTCCTCGACGGTTTCCAGGACACCAGCGACGCAGCCCTGCTCGCCTGGGTGCGCGGCACCCTGGAGCACATGCGCCGCGAGGGCGCCATCGACCACGAATGGCTCGCGCGCTACAAGCGCGACGACGGCAAGCGCCTGTGGATCTGGTACAAGCGCAGGCGCGACCAGGGCCAGCCCGCCTTCCCCTCCGGGCGCGCCGCCCCCGCCTTCCCCCAGGTGGGCGGCGGCCTCGACACCCGCACGTCGGCCTTCGCGCCGGTGGGCTCGTCGAAGTCCTGGTACGCCACCTGGGCCCGCAAGTGCCTGGGGGTCGCGCCCACCCACGCCTCCCGCCTCGCCTGCGCGCTCCTGGCCCGCCTGGCCGAGGCCGAGATCCTCAGCACTACCGGCACCGACAGCGGCGGCACCGTCTACGGGCTGCCAGCCGGGCGCGTCGTCGTCTCCCCCCTGCACGAGACCATGAGCGACGACCTGCTCCTGGTGTGCGACACCTGCCGAACGCAGTTGCCCGCCGCCACCGCCACCGTCGATCAGCTCAACGGCGCCCCCTGCCTGGCCGCCGGCTGCCCGGGCCGCCTCGGGGCCCATCCGCACCCGGCGGAGAGCTTCTACCGCAGCATGTACGCCGGGGCCCACGTGCGCCGGGTCGACTCCCACGAGCACACCTCCCTGCTCGACGCCAAGGAGCGCGCCGCCGTCGAGACCGGGTTCAAGCGCCCCACGCAGGTGCCCGGGGACCCCAACGTCCTCGTGGCCACCCCCACCCTGGAGATGGGTATCGACATCGGGGACCTGTCCACCGTCATGCTCGGCTCCCTGCCGGCCACCGTCGCCTCCTACGTGCAGCGGGTGGGCCGCGCGGGGCGACGCAGCGGCTCGGCGCTCGCCCTGGCCTACGTGCCCGGCAGGCGCAGCCAGCTCCCGATCCTCGACGCCCCGGATCGGCTCCTCAACGGCTCCGTCGCGCCGCCGTCGACCTACCTGGGGGCCGAGGAGATCCTGCGCCGCCAGTTCCTGGCCTCCATCATCGACACCCTCACCCGCGAGAACCACCCGGCCGTCCCCTCCGGCGGCCGCGGCGGCGGCACCGCCAGGACCGCGCTGGGCGCCACCGGCGAGGGCTCGCTCATCACCACCGTGTGCGAGCGGATCGAGCGCGACGGCGCCCTGCTGGCGCAGGCCTTCACCGCCGCGTTCCGGGAGCGCACGCCGGCGCTCGACCGCCTGACCACCTGGGTGACTCGGGACTGCGGCGCCGGGCCCCGAGAGATGCTCACGCGGGCCGCCGCCGAGCACCGCGCCGAGGCCGAGCGGCTGCGCCATCAGGAGCGCCAGATCCGCGAGGCCCTGCCCGAACTCAAGGTCGCCGCCGAGCGCCCCAACGCCACCGAGGAGGACCGGCGGGCCCAGCGCGCCGCCGAGGGAGCCCAGAAGGCGGCCCGGTCACGGATCCTCGAGCTGGAGGAGGAGCACTGGGTCTCGGCCCTGGAACGCCACGGCATCCTGCCCAACTACACCCTCATCGACGACTCCGTGCGCCTGTCCGCCCGCGTCTCCTGGCGCGACCCGGACGACGACGAGTTCCACTCCGAGCCCTGCGACGTCGAGAGGGCCTCCGTCCACGCCCTGCACGAGTTCGCCCCCGGCGCCACCTTCTACACCCGCGGCCTGGAGATGACCATCGAGGGCATTGACGCCTCCGACCTGCGCAACCAGGCCCAGTGGTGGTTCTGCTGCGAGGCCTGCGGCTACACCGACGTGCGCGAGCCGCAGGAGACCCGGCCCGCCGCGCCCCCGCAGTGCCCGAGGTGCCGCGACACCGCCATCGCCGACGTCGGGCGCGCCCGACGGGTCCTGCGCCTGAGTCGGGTCTTCGCCGACGTCTCCCGGGACGACGCCCGTATCGGGGACTCCAGTGACGAGCGGCTGCGCGCCCGCTTCGAGGTCCTGCCGCTGGCCGACGTCGACCCGGCGCGCGCGGTGCGCCAGTGGAGCGTGGAGGCCTCCGGGTTCGGACTGACCCGCTACCGGGCCATGAACCTGCGCTGGCTCAACACTGGGCGGCCCCTGGCCGGCCAGAGCGTCGACCAGGTGGCCGGCAACGCCCTGTCCTCACGGGACTTCCGCCTGTGCGAGGCCTGCGGCAAGCTCGACACGGACACGCGGGCCGCCTCCGCCCGCGAGCACCGGCCCTGGTGCCGGTACCGCAGCGACCCGGCCGAGCACGTGATCGCCGTCGACCTCATGCGCGAGCTGAGCACCGAGGCGCTCGCCTTCGTCCTGCCGCTCGGCTTCGCCACCGACCGGGTGGGCGTGGACTCGCTGGCCTCCGCGATCCTCCTGGGCCTGGAGATCACCACCGGCGGCTCCCCCGACCACCTGGGCATCGCCTCCGTCCCCCACCCCGTGGCCGACGGCGCCCCCGGCGAGACCCGTCCCGCCCTCCTGCTGCACGACACCGTGCCCGGGGGCACCGGCTACCTCACCGACCATGACGACTCCTCCCGGCTCTGGAGCCTCCTCATCCGCACCGGCCAGCGCCTGGAGAACTGCCCGTGCCGCGCCGAGGGCAAGGACATGTGCCCGGACTGCCTGCGGCCCCACGCCGTCTCCGCCGAGGTCACCCGCGCTGCCGCCCTGCACGCCATCGGCCAGGTCCTCGGCCTGGACACCACGGGCACCGACGTCCTGTTCGCGGACCTCGACCCGGAGGTCCCCCAGTGGGAGGTCACCGACGAGGCCGTGCGCGCCGGCACCGGGGAGAGCCCCCTGGAGGTGCGCTTCCGCGCCACGCTCGCCGAGCTCCTGGGCAAGGAGATGGCCGTGCGCACCACCAGCGACCCCTCGGGCGCGCCCGCGCTGGAGGTCGACGGGGGCCGCTGGCGGATCCGCCCCCAGCTCGACGTTCGCGGCACCCGCCCCGACTTCGCCTGCCTGCGCCCCGGGGGCCGCGGCCCCATCGCCATCTTCACCGACGGTCGCAGCTACCACGCCAGTCGCGCGCACAACCGCCTCGCCGACGACGCCGACAAACGTGCGCGGCTGCGCGCCGCCGGCTACCGGGTCGTCTCCGTCGGCGCCGAGGACCTGGACGAGCCGTGGGACCCGGCCTGGCTGGGTGAGACCATCATCGCCCAGCTCAAGAACGGCGCCCTGGGGCCCGCGCGCGCCGGCGGCGTCACCGACCAGGCCATCGCCGCCTGGCGCGGCGGGCCGATGGCGCTCCTGGAGGCGATGCTGAGAGACGACGTCGAGGACCCCGGCTCCAGCCCGACCGCCGCCGCCCTGGAGGCTCTGGCCGACTCCGCCTGGGGGCCGCTCATCGTCGGCGCCGCCGGCCACCTGCCCCTGGGTCAGAACGCGTCCCTGCGGTACTCCGCCACCCAGGGTGCCGGGGCGGATCCGCTGTGGGAGGCGCTGCGCGTGCTGCGGCCCGAGGATGATCTGCCCGAGCCAGCCGGCGCTGCTGATGCCGCCGCCTCCCCCGCGGGTTCCGCACGCTCCGGCTCGGTCTTCGCCATCCCCCACCTCGCTCTGGCGGTCCAGCTGACCGGTGTCTCCACCACGGGGATGGCCCTCGTGCTCGACGACTCCGACGAGGCCCTGGCCTCCCCCGAGCACCCCGAGGCCTGGCTGGCCTGGCTGCGGCTCGGCAACGTGCTCGCCCTGTCCCGGGCGTCCGTGGACATCACCACGACCAGCCGGGCCCTGGCCGAGCTGCGCGCCCGCGCCCAGGTCGAGGTCGCCGTCGCCGACGTCGCCGGCAGCCCCGCCGCCATGAGCGATCTCGGCTGGGACGACGTCGACCGGGACCTCACCCCCGAGCCCGTCCTCGCCCTCCTGCCCCACCTGGCCGCGGCCGGCGTCCCCCACAGGGGCGACGGCGTCGAGGTCGGCGGCATCATGACGGACCTGTCCTGGGCCGCGCCCAAGGTCGCTGTCCTCGCCGAGCCGCAGGACGGCGACGAGGAGGCCCTGACGGCGGCCGGCTGGCGCGTCATCGTCACCGGCGACGATCCGGCCCGCACCGCCACCGATATCTGCGCGCTCATCCCCGAGCTCCTGGAAGGACACTGACATGGCCACGATCCTGTTGCCCAGCAGCAAGACGAAGGACGCCACCGCCAAGGACCCCTCCCTCAGGGCGAAGATCGGGCCATTCATCAGCAAGCTGTCCACCATGACCGCGAGCTCGGGCCTGCATCTGGAGCCCATTCGCGGATCGCGGGACCGGCGCGTGCGCACCGCGCGCGTCACCGACTTCTACCGGGCCGTCCTGTTCGAGCTCGCCGCCGACGGCGAGGTCGTCTACGTCGTTCACGGCATCTGGCCGCACGACGAGGCCATCAAGATCGCCGAGTCCGTCACGGTCCACGTCAACCCCCGCAACGGCATCACCGAGGTCGTCGACGTCCGGGACCTCATCGGCCTGGATCCCGACGCCGTCGAGGAGGCGCGGCGCGCGGCCCGGGCCGAGCTCGCCGCCGCCCAGCGCGAGGCCGACGAGATCGCCCGCGAGACCGCCCGGATCCAGGCCGCCAACGCCGGGGCGCGCCGTCGCAACCAGGAGGCCGCGAGAGGCTCCGACGCCGGTTCCGAGACCACCCAGGCACCCGGTGCTGAGCCGGTCGCGGTGACTGCTGCGCCACCGGTGGAGGGCCGCCGGAGCGAAGGCGGGACGGCTGCTGGGGTGGCCACCGGGGCCGTCACGGTGCCGGGCGCCGTCGTCGTCCCCAGCCGGGACCAGGCCCCCGGCTGGCCCGAGGGGCTCACCGTGGAGATCCTGCGCGACGAGCTCGGCATCGACGTCCGGCTCGCTGCGGCGGCACTGGCGGCGGAGCGCGAGTCCCAGCTGCTCGACCTGGCCTCCACCGCCCGGGTCTCCTGGCAGGGCGAGGCGCTGCTCAACCTGGCCACGGGGGCGACGATCGAGGACATCCGTGAGGACTTCGGGCTGCGGCTCTCGCGCGACGTCGCCGCCGAGCCCACCGACGCCGACCTCATCGCCGGTCTGCGCACCCGCGCGGCGCGCTCGACCTTCACCTGGTTGGAGACCGACGAGGACCTGCGCCGCGCCATCGAGGGTCTCAGCTTCGCCGAGTGGCAGCTCTTCCTGCACCCCCAGCAGCGGGCCCTCGTGGAGCGGCGCGCGAACGGCCCCATGCGCGTCTCGGGCGGCGCCGGAACTGGGAAGACCGTCATTGCCGTGCACCGCGCCGTCGAGCTGGCCAAGCGGGACAAGGCTGACGGGCAGGAGCCGCGGATCCTGCTGACGACCTACACGCGCAACCTCGCCGACGACCTGCGCCGTCAGGTCGCCCAGCTCGAGCCACGGCTGCCCTTCACCGAGAGGCTTAGCGAGTCCGGAGTCATGGTCAGCGGCCTGGACCGGGTAGCACGCATGATCCTCCAACAGGCCGGGGCCAGGATCTCCCCCATCGCCCAGGAGGTCATCGGCCAGCCGCGCGCGCGGGTACTCACCTACCCCAAGGACAATGTGTGGCAGGAGGTCCTCACCCTCATAGGCGATGAGCTGCCCGAGGGGCTGCGCTCCGCCGACTTCCTGGAGTCCGAGTACGACCTCATCGTCCTGCCGCAGCGCATCACCAGCCTCCGGCAGTACCTGCGCATCCGCCGGCCCGGGCGGGGCGTGGCCCTGGACCGGTCCAGGCGGGCCGCCGTGTGGAAGGCGGTGGAGCGCTACCGGGACCGCAGCGCCGACCTGGGCGTCACCTCCTTCTCCGAGCAGCTCGCGCTGGCCGCCGCCTGGCTCGACCACGAGGCGGACCTCGGCTCGCCCAGGCCCTTCCGGCACGTGCTCGTCGACGAGGCCCAGGACCTGTCTCCCGCCCACCTGCAGCTGCTGCGGGCGCTGGTGGAACCTGGCCCGGATGACCTGTTCCTGGCTGAGGACTCCCACCAGCGGATCTACGGCAAGAAGATCACGCTGAGCCACTACGGGATCCAGGTGCGCGGGAGGTCGCGGCGGCTGACGCGCAACTACCGCACCACCCGTCAGAACCTCGATGTCGCCTTCGGGATCCTCGATCCCGGCACCTATGAAGATATGGAGGGGCAGGCCGAGGAGCACCGCTACGTCTCGCCGCGCTCCGGACCCGAGCCGCTGCTGCTGCACGCCAGCGACCGCGCCGATGAGCTGAGCAAGGCCGCTGAGCTGCTGACGGTGTGGCTGGAGCAGGACCGGGACAGTGGGGACAGTGCCCCGGAGTCCATCGCCATCCTGGTGCGTGACCGCTACCAGCGCGACGCCGTCGTCAACGGCCTGGCGCAGCACGGGGTGGAGGTGCGCGCCGTGGACCGCGAGGCGGCCGGTCGGGGCCGGCCGGTGGTCATGACGATGCACCGTGCCAAGGGGCTGGAGTTCCGCAAGGTCCTGCTCTTCGACGTGTCGGAGAATGCGATCCCCCGGTCGCTGCGGGACCAGCAGTACTCCGAGGCCGACCACGCCGATGCGATGCTGCGGGAGCGCTCGCTCCTGTACGTGGCGGCGACCCGCGCCCGCGACCAGCTCGCCATCTCCTGGAGCGGGAAGGCGAGTCCGTTGCTGGACACCATCGCACGACGAGAGCAGCAACCGCTCGCATAAGCGAAAGGCCATCTCAAGAGCCTCTCGTTTTCTTCAGTGACCACCTAGGTGGACCACGGACCTCGATCACCTGCCCGGGGTCCTGGAGGATCAACACCGCAGCGGGTGCCCGAGCAGCGATCGCCGCTGATGTCAACGGCTGCACCCCGCCTTCCCCCACGTACAGCGAACCTCTTGAGAGCCGCGCAGGCTGTACATTATCTCGCAGATCGCGACCCGCTCCGCCAGTGCCGCGTCCGACTAGTATGGAAACGATCGTCCCCCAGCCAGGCCTCCTGCTCCCTCGGGAGTAATGCCCAAATGGCTGGGGCCTTTTGATATGCGGATGGGACAAGGCTCATGCCGAAGACCTGGCTCAGCGTAGAGGAGCAGGCCGCCCGACTCCGCGACCGCGGCCTCGGCATTGACGACGAGCACGAATGCCTCCGGTTCCTGTCGCACGTCAGCTACTACCGGTTCTCCGGCTACTTTCGGTACTGGCAGAGGTCCCCCGAGACGGGGGACAACCGTTTCATCTCGGGAACCGCCTTCTCCACGATTCACGACGTCTACACGACGGAGCAGGCCGTGGCCGCATCCTCCTTCGCGACGATGCGGTGGATCGGGATCCTACTCCGGACCGCGTTCGCTCACCACTACGCCCAACATGTTGCACTACTGGGGGCGCTGGCTCACGAAACGGGGTTTGCCGAGCCACGGGACCCAGCCGCGCCACGAGTCGAGGATCGCGTACTGCGAGACCTCGACCGGAGCCAAGAGGCATACATCGCCCACTACCGTGATGAGTCGTGCAAGAACCTCCAGAGCCAGTATCTGCCAACGGCATACGACGCCCTTCCAGTGTGGGTCGCCGTAGAGGCTCTGTCGTTCGGCACGCTCTCCAAGTGTATTCAGGCGTGTGAGGGGAGCGGAGTTCTGGAGGACATGGCCTGCGCACTTGGAGTCGCCCGGGCCCCGCTCGTCAGCCAAGTGCGCTCGATGGTTTACCTCCGAAATCGCCTCGCCCATCACGCTCGCATCTGGAACCACTCGGTTCTCGATGCTCCTTCCGTCCCGATGAACGTCAAGCGACGCGTCAAGAAATCCTACGGGGCGTTCGAGCCGCGCTCCGTCTTCGCTATTTTTGTGGCGATGGACAGGCTCCTCACGACATCAGGGCTCACGTCTTCCTGGCTCTCCCTGGAGATCTTCCCGCTCCTCACCGCCAACCCCCTCGCCGCCCGAGGACTCATGGCACCCAGGAAGTACGGCGACATGGATCCGAGTCTCACCGGCTCCTCCTCTCCCGAACTTTGATGAATACTCCTGATCATCCCTTCTCGCACCGAGATGGGCGGAGGCCTCACTTCTTTACCGCACTCCGCACGGCACAACCGTCGGAATGCGGAAACGCGGAGTCAAGCACCAGGCGCCGTCAAACATCTGCGAACGCTGTAAGCGGGATCCCTCACGAGCAGCTGTCGGACATCCATCTGCTCGGAGGCAGGATCGACCTTCGACAGTCCCTCGGCTAGAGCGCGTCGCACACGAGGGTCGAGGTCAGTAGCCAGACGCGCACCGAGGTGAGGCGGGAATGGATGTCTTGCCCAAATGGCGGCGGCGAGTGAGCGGGCAGCACAGCCCTGGCCGGAGAGGAATCCCAGGTCGTCATTAAGCGCAGCAGCACAGCCAGGTCCGACAGGCAACCGCCTCCCAGGGCCACGCACACCGCCAGGTCCACGATGATCCGGCCCGGATCATGCACCGCCCAGGACCGCCACGGCGACAGGGCCCACGAGAGCTCGTCGCCCAGCCCGGTGACCCGAATGGTCTCAGTCAGCAGCCGCGCCTCCGCCAGCGCTCAGGATGTCAGTGCCGGCTGGCATGATGGTTGACGCCTCCCTTCGGCACCTTCCCCCCGGAACACCCACGTCCCGGCCGGGGAGAAGAGGAACTGGGACGGAGGTGAGGGCCGTGCCCAAGCCGAGAGGTCGCCATGCCAAAGTCCACCGGGGCGAGGGAACGGCCCGGAAGGTGAGCGACGTACTCAACTCGATCGCTCGCCTGATCCGGGCCGTCGGTGTCCTGGTGGATGCCCTCAGCAAGTGGATCGGCTAGGCCATCCGCTTGCGAGGGGAGTCGCCCGGCTTACCCCGGATGGCTCCCCACCATCATGACTGGCGCCGCTCTGCCCTGTCCACAACCCGATGAGACTCATCAGGGATGCCCGCGAAGGAGGCTCGGTGCCTCGCTGAGAACTGCCTGCGAGGTCCGTGGACCGTGGTGGGCACGGGAAGTGGGTTGTCGATGCAGACCAGGGCCGAGATCACGAGCAGGTACGCCAGGGCGTATGCGAAGGCGTCGAAGAAGGACAAGAGGCGGGGATCCTTGACGAGGTCTGGCTGTCGCGGCCTGGAGCCGGGACAACGCCCTCAGCGCGGCGGGCGGCCCACCCCCTCAGCTCCTCGGGGTACTTCCTCGGCGCACTCATGACACCATGACACCGAATTCTTCCGTGCATTCACCGCCTCCACGAAACCCGGGGCGATTCACGGCAATGGCATGCCGTCGAAACAAGGAGCAATCCACTCATGGCGTAGCCAGCGAGCGAAGTTGAGATCTCAAACGATGTATGAGAACCTTGACGCATGCGTCTCTCAAAGGGGGTCGAGTGGGCTCTTCATACAACCATCCTGCTCGCTCAGGCGCCCGAGGGCGCCTGGATCCCCCGTAAGACGATTGCAGAATTCTACGGCCTGAAGGAAGCCTATCTCGCCAAGTATCTCCAGCGGCTTGTTGCGGAAGGTGTTCTTCTGGCGACAACGGGTCCTCGCGGAGGGTATCGTCTGGCCGCCCCTGCCGAGAAGATCACCACCTTGAGCGTGTTCGAGGCCATCGAGGGCTCGGCGCCGGCATTCACCTGTCAAGAGATTCGGCGACAAGGAATAGGGGCGGCGACGCCGGAGGAGTGCCAGCACAAGTGCATTGTCCACTCCTTGGTCGACCAGGCCGACGCCGCATGGCGCGCCGAGATGGCGGGGCGTACCGTCGCCAACCTGGTCGAGGTTCTTCCGGATTCGCTTAAGACGAGAACAGCAGCCTTCCTATCAAAGGTCTGAGTCACCCCAGTAACCATCAACAGCAGCCTTCGGACTCATATTCGCCCTCACCCATAATAGGCCCCGCATTCTAACGCGCCGTCGCCTCCTGCTTGATCGTGGCCCTCCAGCACGTGAATCCGACCAGCGCGACGAGCAGGATGTGGATGATGGTGGATGCGGTCATCCCGTTGATCATGCTCTTCGTTGCGAAACTGTAGAAGATGGCTCCTACTATCACCACGCCGAGCGACGCGCCGAATTGCTGAAGGGTCGTGACGACTCCGCTCGCCATTCCCGCCTGCTTGGGAGCGACCTCCGACAGTGAGAGTCCGGTGAGTGTCGGAAGAATCAAGCCGTTGCCGAATCCAGTCAGGCTGACGGCGACCACCAGCCACCACGGCAGAGTGCTCGCAGAAGAACCGGCCAGAATCGCGACCACTATCACGCCGAGCCCGATGCTGGTGATCCCGCACCCGAGCATGAGGCTTCCGCGAAGGTGCTTGCGCACCTGGCTGGACCCGGCCAGCGAGCTGATCATGAAGGTCGCGCCCGAGGGGACGAAGACCAGGCCGGCCTGGATCGGGGTGAGGTCGCAGTAGCGCTGCAGCACGACGGTCAGGACGAACATGAAGCTCGCGAAGTAGGCCATGAAGGCCCCGGAGGCGACGCTGCCCAGGCGCATCGATCGCACCAGGAACAGTCTCGGATTCAACGTGACGGGGAGCTCTTTCGCAACGCGGCTCGCCTGACTGCGGATGGTGACCGCGAGGACGATCAGCCCGAGGACTCCCGAGGCGATGGCGATCCTGGGGCGTTGGTACTGAGCGAGAAGTGCGGCCCCCATCAGTCCCGCCACGCCGACGAAGACGGCCAGGGCCCCGATTCCATCGACACTGTTCTCGCCCCTCGACGACACCGGAGGCAGGTAACGGAGGGACGCGATGATGGCGATCAGCATGATCGGCACGTTCACCAGGAAGATGAGCCGCCACCCGAGGCCCCAGGGGTTCGCCTGCACGAGGAAGCCCCCCAGGCCCTGCCCGGCGATGGAGCCGACCCCCGAGGCGACACCGAACCACCCCATCGCCCATCCCCGTCGTTCCGGTGCGACGACCGTGTTGATGAACGCCAGCACCTGGGGAAGCATCACCGCCGCGCTCAGGCCCTGCATGGCTCGGCACGCGATGAGAACACCGGCGTTCGGAGCCAGTCCGCACAGCGCCGACGTCACCGCGAAGGCCGTCAACCCGGCGATGAACACCCGGCGGCGCCCGAGCAGGTCACCGAGACGGCCCCCTGTCACCAGACCCGCCGCGTACATGAAGGCATAACCGGCGACCACCAGCTCCAGCGCGGTGTTGCCGGCGCCCAGACTCGTCTGGATGTCCGGGGCCGCCACGTTGACGACGAAGAAGTCGAACTGTCCGATGAAGGTCGCGATCAGGACGGTGCCGAGGAGGCGCCTCCGATCGATTGTGGATGTCATACATCCACAATATCTCCAATCGGAGGCACTGTCACGCTCGCTGAGCGAGGTCTCACACGGATCCCCGACGAGGTCCGCGCGGTCATGGTCTGGAGCGGGGAGGGCGCATGCCGTGGCCCGGCGGCAGCCGCCAGGCACCCACCGGGCGCCGGCGGGCCGGGGACCTGACCATCCAGTCCCACCCGATCAGGCCCTGTTCGACACCAACGACAGGGCCCTCGGCCCATGCCTGGGCCCCACTCTCGTCGCGCTGCGTCACGCGATCATCGATGCCATCATCCTGGCCGCCGACCTGCCCGACGACGCCGTCGTCGACGTACGCCTGACCGCCGGGGAGGATCTGGGGGACGACGTCGCCCGAGCCATCGAGCCGGGCAACCGCCGCGCCGACCTTCATGCCGCCCAGGTCGCCCGACCGGCCATGAACAGATCCGCTCCCCAGGAGACGGCACACGCTCGGACATGCTCGGTGCCGGCCCGGCCGTCGCCGTGCGCCTCCCTACGGCCGAGAGTCGCGGAGTCTCGCGCACCCGCCCATGCGCGCGCACTCACTCGTAGTGGAACCGCGCCTGGAGGATCACAAGGTCATCGCCGTCGACGAGGTACACGAGCCGGTACTCGCCGGAGATCCGCCTGGACCAGGCGCCGGACAGCGCGTGCCGCAGCGGCTCCGGCTTCCCCAGCCCCTCGAAGGGGTGGCGCACGGCATCCTCGATGAGCCCGTTGATCCGCGACAGCATGCGTCGGTCCGCCCTCAGCCAGGAGCGGTAGTCCGTCCAGCCGTTCGACGTGAAGACGAGCCTCACGACAGCAACCCGTGCTCCTCGATGCGTCCCTCGCGCGCCTGGGCGAGGCTCCCCAGGAGGTGCGCGGCGTTGGCGGGCACGCGCAGAAGGTGAGCCGTCTCCTCCAGCGCGTCGAATTCGCTGCGCGAGATGAGGACGGCGTCCCCTCGCCGCGAGGTGATCTCCACGGGAGCCGCGTCCTCATTGACCTGCTCGATGAGCCCGAACAGGTTCGCCCGGGCCTCGCTGGCGGACATGATGGACATGACCCCTCCTCCACATGTACAAGATCCAGTACAATCATGCGCGGCGTGCTCGGTGGGGTCAAGAGCCGAGACGGATGCCGGGGAGCCGTGTTCCACGGCCCCGCCCCGCGCCGCGGGGCGACCTTCATCGATGAGACGGTCGTGAGGATCGGCGCCCATTCATGTCTCACCCCTGCGGCACACTGGTCCCATGACCGACCGGCCCGCGCGCGACCTCACCGAGCTCCTGACGAGCATCGGCGCGCGCGACGGCAGGCTCGTCCATCTTCAGCGCACCCCGGCCCGCCCCGGCCGCCACGGCCAGTGGCCCGCCTGGGCCGATCCCGTGCTCGTGACCGCCTACGGGCGCCTCGGGATCGGGTCCCCGTGGACGCATCAGGTCGCGGCCGCCGACGCCGTCCACTCCGGCCGTCACACCGTGCTCGCCACCGGGACGGGCTCCGGCAAGTCCCTGGCCGCGTGGCTGCCGCCCCTGTCCGGCGTCCTGGCCGCCCAGGATGCCGGGGCGGACGGCGGGCCCGGCGTCGGCGCCACCGGGCGCGCCCGCATCTCCGCCCACGGCCGCCGCCCGACCGCGCTGTACCTCTCCCCCACCAAGGCCCTGGCCGCCGACCAGGCGGTATTCCTGGAACGACTCGCGGCCGAGGTCGAGTCCGTCCAGCGGGAGGCCGGCCTGCCGGCCGGGTCGGTCCGCACCGTGCGCACCGGCGCCTGCGACGGCGACACCCCCCTGCCCGAGCGCGACTGGGCCCGCGCCCACGCCGACGTCGTTCTGACCAACCCCGACTTCCTGCACTTCTCCCTCCTGCCGGGCCACGAGCGGTGGACGCGCCTCCTGCGAGCGCTGCGCTACATCGTGGTCGATGAGTGCCACGCCTACCGCGGGATCCTGGGCGCGCACGTCGCCCTCGTCCTGCGGCGCCTGCTGAGACTGGTGCGCCGGCTGCGCCCCGACGGCCCGGGGCCGGTGGTGCTGTGCGCCTCCGCGACGGCGGCCGAGCCGGCCCTCACGGCCGCGCGCCTCATCGGGGTGCCCCCGGAGGCCGTGACCGCCGTGACCGACGACGGCGCTCCGGCCGGCGAGCGCGCCCTCGCCCTGTGGCAGCCGGCGCTGCGCGACCCGTGGTTGTTCCGGGAGAGCTCGGCGACGGCACCGGCGCCCGCCGCCGACGTCCCGGCGTCCGGCCCTCGTTCCGACCGGTCCGACGCCGCCGCCGCGAACCGGGGCCCCGGCGCGGGCGCTGGCGGACGGGCCAGCGGCTCAGGCCGTCTCACGGCGGGGACCGCCGCTCGTAGCGGCGAGACGGGCGCGCCCGGCGCCACCGCTCCGGCCGGGGGAACCGGGCCGGCGCCCGCGGGGCCCGTTCCCGTCGGCCCCGACACGCTCGACCCCACCGAGGACCCCTCGGCCCGCCGCTCCGCGGTCATCGAGGCCGCCGAGCTGCTCGTGGACCTGCTGAGCGCGGGAGCGCGGGCGCTCGTCTTCGTGCGCTCGCGCCGCAGCGCCGAGATCGTGGCCGAGCGCGCCCGGCGCACCCTGGGGATGAGTCTGCCCGAGCTCATGGGCACGGTGGCCGCCTACCGGGGCGGCTACCTGCCCGAGGAGCGCCGGGCCCTGGAGAGGGACCTGCGCCGCGGGAGGCTCCGCGCCCTGGCGACGACCAGCGCCCTCGAGCTCGGCATCGACGTCACCGGCCTGGACGCCGTCATCATCGCCGGCTGGCCGGGCACGCGCGTGAGCCTGAGCCAGCAGGCGGGCCGCGCCGGGCGGGCCGGCACCCGCGGCGTCGCCGTCCTGGTCGCCGGCGACAACCCGCTGGACGCCTACCTGGTCCACCACCCGGAGGCGGTCCTCGCCGCCCCGGAGGCCACCGTCTTCGACCCCGCCAACCCCTACGTGCTGGCCCCGCACCTGTGCGCGGCTGCCAGCGAGGCGCCCCTGCGCGAGACGGATCTGGCGCTGTTCGGACTGCCCGACGAGTCCCTCCTGGCGGACCTGGCCGCCCGCGGAGCGCTGCGCCGCCGCCCCGCCGGCTGGTTCTGGAACACGAGCCTGCCGGGTCGGGCCCAGGACCTGACCTCCCTGCGCGGGGACGGGCCGCCGGAGGTGCCGGTGGTCGACGCCGTCACGGGCGCGGTGATCGGCACGGTCGACGGCGCCGCCGCGGACTCCACCGTGCACGTCGGCGCCGTCTACATCCATCAGGGGCGCAGCTACGTCGTCACCGCGCTCGACGACGAGGCGGCGCTCGTCGTCGAGAAGGCGGCGATCGGATACCGGACCCGGGCACGTGAGCGCTCCAGCGTGCGCATCATCTCCGAGCGCGAGGCCCGCGAGTGGGACGGCGGAGTCCGCTGGTCCTTCGGTTCGGTGGAGGTCACCAGCCAGGTCATCGGCTACGCCCGACTGGCCCTGCCGGGCATGGAGGTGATCGCGCAGGAGCAGTTGGACATGCCCGAGCGCATCCTGCCGACCGCCGCCGTGTGGTGGACGGTGCCGGAGAGCGCCACCCGGTCCGCCGGCATCGCCCCGGCGGACCTGCCCGGTGCGCTGCACGCCGCCGAGCACGCGTCGATCGGCATGCTGCCGCTGCTGGCCACCTGCGACCGCTGGGACATCGGCGGGCTGTCGATCAGCGCGCACCCGCAGACGGGGGCGCCCACGGTCTTCGTCCACGACGGGCACGCCGGCGGCGCCGGCTTCGCCGAGCGGGGCTACCGGGCCGGGAGGCGGTGGCTGGCCGCCACGCTCGCCGTCGTCGAGGGCTGCGCCTGCGCGACCGGGTGCCCGAGCTGCGTGCAGTCGCCCAAGTGCGGGAACAACAACGAACCGCTCGACAAGGCCGGGGCGATCAGCCTGCTGCGCCTGCTGGTGGCGGCGGCGCCGGGTGCCGAGGACGACGTCGTCGGGCGAGCCGTTCCGAGCCCCGGGGCCGACGGCGGGGAGGCGGCGCCGTGAGCGGGACCGCGAGGGCCGTCGTCGGGCCGGCCCTCCCGATCGCGGCGTCCGGCCGGCCGCGCGCGTCATGCTCGTCATGCGGGCCGCGCGCGTCATGTGCAGCCCGACCCGTGTCGTCCGCCCTCCCAGTTCCTGGACAGTACTGTCCAGGAACCTGTAGCCTGGGACCCGCTTGCCCCGGCAGGCGCGGGTCTCCTTTCTTCGGAGGCCGCGTGAAGATATTCATGGCGCTCGCCCCGGCGGGCACGGACCCCACCGGGCGGCTTCGCGACTCAGCGACCGGGCCCCGGACACACCCATAGGTGGAAGGAGGCGAGGCGAGTGGCCAGACCCGCGCAGCCGCTCGATCCGGAGCGACGAGCGCGCCTGCTGGGCGAGGCGCGTCTCGCCTTCGCGGCCCACGGTTTTCGCACCGCCGGTCTCGCCCCGATCCTGAGGCGGGCGGATTTCCCACGCAGTTCCTTCTACCACTACTTCGGCACCAAGGAACGGCTTCTCGACGAGGCCGTCGCCGATGGGCTGCACGAGCTCGCGGGTCTCGTGGAGATCCCCACGGTCGCCGAGCTCGACGAGAGCTCCTTCTGGCCATCGTTGACGAGACTGGTCGCGACCCTGTCGGAGGCGGCGGCGACGCGGCCGGACCTCGTCGCGGTCGGCGCGATGTACCACCTCGGGGACCTACCGGAGTGCCCGAGCCTCGACGCCTTCAGGGGGATGGTCGTCGCCTGGACCACGAGCGCCGTCGCCCGAGGGCTGGAGCTCGGGCTCCTCGACCCGCTCATCCCCTCCCAGATGCACGCCGAGCTCGCCTACACCGTGGCGAGCCTCATCGACCGCTGGGCCGTCCGGGGCGCCATCGGCCCCGAGACGGCGCAGGAGCTCGCCCACACCGTCCTCCCGCGGATGCTCGGCGCGCCGCGAGGCCCCGGCGAGCGCTCCCGTCCCGTGCCGACGAATCAGGAGGCCCCGTGACCGCGCCCATCCTCGTCGCCGGGGCCACCGGTTACCTCGGACGCTTCATCGTCGCCGAGCTGCACCGCCGTGGGCACCGGGTCCGCGCCGTCGTTCGCGACCGCGATCGGGCCGTCTCGCCGGGCCCTTGGGAGGCCCCCGGCCTGGAGGGCCTCGTCGACGAATGGGTCGTCGGGGACGTCACGGACCCCGGCGTCACCCCCGGAATCGCCGCGGGCACCGACGCCGTCATCTCCGCGCTCGGCGTCACCCGGCAGAGGGCGGACCCCTGGGACATCGACTACCGGGCCAATCTCGCCATCCTCCGCTCCGCCGAGAGGCACGGCGCCCGATGCTTCTGCTTCGTCAACGTCATCGGGGGCGAGCAGTGCCCGGCCCGGCTGACGAGGGCCAAGACGGCCTTCGCCCGGGAGCTGGCCTCCTCGTCGATCCCGAGCCAGACCATCAACCCTCCGGGGTACTTCTCCGACATGATCCAGATCCTGCGGATGGCCCGGCGCGGGCGCGTCCTCGTCCTCCGCCGCGGCGTCCGGATCAATCCGATCCACGGAGCCGACCTCGCGACGTTCTGCGCGGACCGTCTGGTCTCCGGGCGGGAGGGGACGTGGGACGTCGGCGGCCCCGAGCTCTTCACCTGGCAGGGCCTGGCGGAATGCGCCTTTCACGCCCTGGGGCGGCCCGCGACGATCACGACCGTCCCGTCCGCCGCCCTGACTCCCCTCACCCGGGTCGTCGGGCTCGTCAGCCCGAGGCGGGCGGACGCGCTGCGCTTCGCCGCGTGGAGCATGCTCCACGACTGCGTGGGCGAACCCATTGGAACGCACAGGCTCCTCGAGTTCTACAAGCGCCACGCCGCGGACATGGACTGATCCGTCGTGCATGAGTGCGGCCCGTGGGTCCGGGGCGGCGACCCGGACCCACGGGCCCTCGTCATCGAGACCGCCGCACCGGGTTCCCACTCCCGGCCGGACGAGCCTCCTTCGCCGGAACGCACCACCAGGGCTCCCTTGGACCCCAGCAGCGCTCGACACGAATCCTTCACCGGGTTCCCCAACCCTCAGGACCCGCCCCGTCCGACGGCGACCACTATGTAACCCCACCACCCTGGAGATTCACCCCCACCCCACCTGGCAAAACCCTGACAGCACCCGCCCCGAACCGAACTCGAGCCGGAACCGAACCGAACTCGAGCCGGAACCGAACCGATCTCGACGATGGAGGGCGGGGCGCGATCAGGCGGCATCCCATCATCCGCCGCATCAGGGATCGTCCACGGGGCCGGCGCGTGCGGAGGAGACCGCCGAGCGCGAGACGCCCAGCACCCGCGCCTCCACGGACACCTCCACGACGACGTCCTCCCCGGTCACGGAGCACGTCGTCACCTCGGCCCCGTTGACCCGTGCCACACGGCTCGCCGCCTCGCACGGGTCGCCCGGGGCGACGATCGAGGACAGCGCCGTCGCCCCGCCCAGTGCCGCCAGGTCGGCCGCGGCTCTCGACCGTCCCGCGGCGGCCTGCGCCTGGATGAGTCCCGAGACGCCGAGCGCGGCCGCGAGCAGGACCGCGATCACCCCCACGACGAGCACCGTGCCCGCACCGCGCTCGTCCGATAGCGCTCCACTCGCCGCCCCGCGCCCCCGCCCGAGCGGCGCCCGCGCCCCCCGCAGCCTCACGATCCGGCCCCTCCCGGCCCGCTCGGCTCGGTGTAGGCGCAGGCGGTGCTGCGCGCCGTGAGCCCGAGGCCGCCGAGCGGCCCCGGCACCGACCGGCTCACGTGAACGCAGGTCAGCTCGCCCCGGTCGACGTCGACGCTCACCGCGCCCCCGGCCCGCGTGGCCGCGCCCTCGACATCGTCGGACCCGATGGCGGCCTGCCGCGCCGCCGCCCGTGCGGCGTCCGTAACGCGCAACTGGGTGACGCCGGCGCTCACGGCCGACAGCACGAGCAGCAGGACGAGGACGACGGCGGGCAGGGCCACGGCGATCTCCGCGGTGACCATGCCCGCCTCACCGGGCGCGACGGCGTGCGAGTCCGGGCTCGTCCCCGCGAGACGGGGCCGGTCCTTTCTCCACGCCATGGCGTCTCAGCCCGCCGAGAGCGCGGACTCGATCAGGCCCTGCAGGACGCTCTGCAGGGAGCCCGACCGCATGATGGCGAGCAGGAGTCCGGCGAAGGCGGCGGCCGCCAGGGTGCCGATGGCGTACTCGGCGGTGGCCATGCCGGCCTCGCCGTCGTCGTCCTTCGTGCCGTCCGGGGCGAGGCGGTTCTCGCCCCGGAGGTGTGCGAGGCTCCAGGCGTCGCGCACGGTGTTCCAGATGTGCTTCATCGTGTTCTCCTCGGGGTGGAGGGGCCCGATCGGCCGACGTCGCGCGCCCCCGGCCGCCCGGACTCCGCGGGCACCGTGCCCGCCCCACCAGGGTCGGATACGGGCGCTATCACGCGCATATGGGCCCGTTGAGCCCTGTGGATAAGTCCCGCGCGAGCCCGCCTGTGGAGACCTGCGAGGGCCCGATCAAGCCTTGACCGGTCGTTGGCCGACGAGGAGCGCTACCAGGCCCTGCGTCGCCGAGAGCCTCCGGCTGCGAAGGCGTTCACCTCGGCCACGCGCGCCGGGTTCCCGCATTGCGCTGAGCCCGGTAGTCCGCGGCCGACGAGCAGACCGCGGATGACCGGGTTCCTGCGTCACCAAGAGCCCCGCGCGGCCGTGCTCGGGCCTGCGCGGTCGTACCCGGGTTCGCATGGTCGTACCTAACTGCGCGCAGTCGTACCTTAGAGGGCTTCTAAGGTACGACCGCGCGCCGCAAGGTACGACCCGGCGCGAGAACGTACGACCGCGCGCCGCAAGGTACGACCCGGCGCGAGAACGTACGACCGCGCGCCGCAGAGTACGACCGCGTGAGGATCGGACATCGCGAGCCTCAGAGCCCGCCGGGCCCCGAGCCTCAGGCCCCGCCGATGAGCTCGCGGATCTCCTGCGCGGTGAGTCGGGCCCGACTCGCGCCAGCGCCCGCATCGCTCCCCGCGGCGTCATCCCCGGACCCCTCGACCACGCGGTCGAAGAGCTCGGCCTTCTTCTCCTTGAGGGCCATCACCTTCTCCTCGATGGTCCCCGCGGACACGAGCCGGTAGACCATGACCGACTTGTCCTGACCGATGCGGTGCGTGCGATCGACCGCCTGCTCCTCGACCTGCGGGTTCCACCACGGGTCGAGCAGGAAGACGTAGTCGGCCTCCGTCAGGGTCAGGCCGAAGCCGCCGGCCTTGAGCGAGATGAGGAAGACGTCCGCCCGCCCGTCGCGGAAGGCGTCGATGATTTCCTGCCGATTCGCGGTCGTCCCGTCGAGGTAGGCGGTGCGCATCCCGTCGGCCTCCAGCGCCTCGCGCACCCCGGTGAGGTACCGCGTGAACTGGCTGAACACGAGGGCCCTGTGCCCCTCGGCCACGACCGGGCGCAGCGTCTCCAGCAGCATCTCGACCTTCGCGGTCCGCTTGCGCCTGCGGCCGCCGCCGGTCCGACCGATCTCGCCGCCGCGTCGGGGCCCCTCGACGAGCACCGGGTCGAGCGCCATCTGTCGCAGGATCGTCAAGGACTTCAGCGCGGTGAAGCGCGCCTGTGCGGAGTCCTCCTCCAGCAGCCCCAGAACCTTCTGCCGTTCGCGAGCGAGGCGCCGGTCGTAGGCGCGGCGATGGGCGTCCCCCAGCTCGACGGACAGGATCTGCTCGCTCTTGTCCGGCAGGTCGGCGGCGACGTCCTCCTTCGTGCGGCGCAGCAGGAAGGGGCGTATCCGGGCGCGCAGCGCCGCCAGGGCGTCGTCGTCCCCGTGCTCGACGGGACGCCGGTAGACCTTGGCGAAGCGATCGGGCCCCGGCAGCAGGCCGGGCGCCGTGATCGACAGCAGGCTCCACAGGTCCATGAGCGAGTTTTCCAACGGCGTGCCGGTGATGGCGAGGGTCGACGGCGTGCGCAGGCGCCGCACCGTCTTGTAGGTGACGGCGGTGTGGTTCTTGACGAACTGGGCCTCATCGAGCACGACCCACGACCAGTCCACCCCGGTGAACTCCTCCTCGAGCCGCACGATCGTGTAGCTGGTGACCACCACGTCGGCACCGGCCACGATCGCGCCCAGGTCCTCGCCCCGCTTGGCGCGCGTGCGGGTCACGGCCCGCACGCGCATATCGGGGCAGAATCGCGCGGACTGCTCCACCCAGGCGCCGACGACGCTCGTGGGCGCCACGACGAGCACCGGCCCGCTCCGCCCGTCGGCGGGGACGGCGACCTCGGAAGCGGCCCCCACCGCCCCGGCGTCGGCGGGATCGGCCCCGGCGGAGTCAGCGGTCCCGCCGGCCGAGGCGGCCCGCGTCTCCAGCATCCGCTGCACGACGGCGAGCACCTGGAGCGTCTTGCCCAGACCCATGTCGTCGGCCAGGACGCCGCCGAGCCCGGTGGACTGCAGCAGCGCGAGCCACCGGTAGCCGTCGAGCTGGTAGGGACGCAGCGTGGCGCGCAATCCCGTCGGCACGGGCACGTCGATGGCGGAGCCGATCCCACCGCCGGCCCCGCCCTCATCCTCGGCTCGGGTCCCGGCCCCGGCGTCCCCGACCTCGGCAGCGGCCACCACCGCCAGGAGCCGCTCGACGCCCTCGCGCCATCGCTGCGTCGCCTCCCCGACGACGCCGAGGCCGACGAGCTCGGCGTACAGCCCCGCCTGGAACGGGGTGACGGACAGGTTCCCGGCGCTGCGGGCCTCCGGGTCGCGCAGGTCCCGCCCCTCCTCCATGAGCTTGCCCAGGCGCACGATCTCGGGGCGGTCGGCCAGGCTCACCCACCGGCCGGAATCGAGTAGGACCTCCCCGGCCCCCGTGGCGACCGCCGTCATGAGCCGGTCGATGGGGACGTCCTCGTCGCCGACCCTGACGCTCACCCGCAGGGAGAACCAATCGAGCTGCTCGGCATCGTCGGCGACATCGGTGGTGATGAGCGGGGCCTCCTCGGCCTCGCGGTAGTCGGGCACCTCCCCCGCCATCTCCACGACGACGCCGTCGATCCGCTCCAGCGCCGGCAGAGCCTGCGCGACGAGCCGGGCCGTGTCCATCCCCTCGTAGGTCCCGGCATGCCACAGGGGGCCGTGCGTCTCCGCCAGGGGCAGGCACTCGTCCACGACGCGGCGGGCCAGCCGGTCCTCGGCGGCGTGGTCACGAGCAGCGGGAGCGGCGGCCCCGGGGTCGGTCATCCGCGAACCGCCGCGCGCCGAACGGGCCCCCGCCCCCCGGGCACCGGTCAGGGCCGACGGGGCTCCGGCAGGAGCTGCGGAACCGGTCTCCGCGCCATTGCCGCCGCTCCCGCCCGTCCCTTGCCCCCAGTCGAGGGGCTCCGGCCCGTCGAGAACCGTCGTGAGGTCCCCGATGGCCGCCTCGCCCCGGTTCTCACCATCCTTCGTCACGTACCGGATGACCCAGGTCGTCTCCGCGCGGTGCTCGGCGGCATGCACCTTGACGCGCAGCACGGCGACGGGCTCGCCCGTGTCCGGCAACCTCAACGCGGGGTCGAGGTCGATGATCGGAACAGCGGCGGCGAGCCGGCCCAGGTGCGTGTTCTCGAAGCGCTCCACGTCCGCGGCGGGAACCGCGATGCGCTCCTCGCGCCGCAGGATCCTGCCCAGGACCTCGCCGGGCAGCGGGTCCAGCGGCATGAGGTTGAGAACGCCGTCGGTCCCGGTGAGGGCGTAGCCGTGAGTGGGGTCGCCGATCGGGCGGGGTCTGGAGCCGCGGGCGCCCCCGGCCGTGAGCCCCTCGACCCCGGACAGGTCGACGGAGGGCGCGATGAGGGCGGTGCCGTCCTTCCGCCGCTTGACGCCGACCCCCGCGCGCAGACCGGGCAGGATCCTCACCTGGCTGCCGCCCCGTTGAGCCGTCGTCAGGGTCACACCCGCGTCCACGCTGCGGCGCAGGACGCCCCATACGCGGGAGGGCAGCGTCTCCAGGGCGATGCGAGCGTTGTGGTAGTAGAGGTAGCCGTCCGGGTCCATGGCGGCCAGGTCCGCCAGGCACTCCAGGGCCTCGGGAGCGACCTGCCCCGCCAGGTCGCCGTCGAAGACGGCGCGCCAGGAGATGCCCTGCTTGATCCACCCGCGCTTGCCCGCGATCAGGGGGATCAGACCCAGTCTGCCGGTCCGGTGCGCACCGGAGTTCTGCGCGGAGATCTCGATGGCGACCGCGCGCCGCGGCGTCCCCCGGGTGCGCAGCATGTGGATCAGGCGGCGCTCCCAGTCCGTGTCCCCCGGCGGGGCGCCGGCGGCGTCGGCCCTCTCCCGGGCCGCCAGGATCAGGGCCGCCGTGTGCTTGCAGTTGCTCCCCACGGGGCACGAGCAGCTTCCCCTCCAGGAAATGCGCTTCCCCACCGACTCGGAGAAGACCAGGGTCTGGTAGACCTGGCTCCGTGAGCCGCGAACCGTGGCGGCGATGATCTCGCCGTTGCCCGACACGGAGATGTTGGAGACCCTGTGCGCCTCCGCGTACCTGCGCCCGCGGGCGAAGGCGGTCGGTCCCGTCACCGCGGAGACCGTGGCGTCGGTCGTGCGGGCGGGCCAGTCGTCGGGAGTGATCTCTCGGGCCATGAAAGCACCCTACGAGCAGGGTACGACGCATTGCGGGGCCCGCCAGGCCTGGTGCGTCGCACGGCCCCGCCGCGGGCGGGAGCGGCTCAGAGCTCGCCGGGAGCACCCATGACGCGAGCCGGCTCCGCGTGCGGGTCGACGTGCGCCCCGTCGCCCCGAAGCTCGCCCCGCGCCCGGGCGGGGAGGCCGGCAGCTCAGGGCGGGGAGGCCGGCAGCTCAGGGCTCTTCATAGACACGATGGAGCCGCCCGCCCCGCGCCCGGGCGACGGTCGGGCGATTCACCGTCGAGCGGGCGCGACTGCCGCGCTCGTCCCGTGCCGTCTCAGCTCTCGCCCTCATCGCCGGCTCCCCCGCGGCGGACCTCCTCGTGCAATTCGCGCAGCTGTTCGAGCTCGCGACGACGCTGGGCGCGATCCTGCGCCCACAGCACGGCGCGGCGCTGACGGGTCTCCTCGCGCTCGAGCCTCAGCTGTCGGCGCATCTGCTGGCGCCAGTGCGTCCGCTCGGCCTCGATCTGCGCCAGGCGCTCGGCCAGGCGGCGCGACTCCGTCTCCGACAGGCCGTGATGGTGGAAGATGAGGTCGCGGCCACGACGCGGCAGACCGCTGGCGGGCGTCGACGGGACGGGCGACTCGGGGGACGCGGCCGACGACATCGGGGCCGCCGGGCGCTGGGCGGTGGGACCAGCCTCCTCGCCGTCGGCCGTCGCGGCGCCGTCGTCGGCGGACGGCGTCCCCAGGCCGGCGGGCCGCCGCGGCTCGCTCACGAGCATCTCGCCGGTGTCGCCCGAGGCCTCGATGAGGCCGTGACCATGCCGCTCGCGCGGCCCCTGGACGACGGCGAGCGCCTCGACGGCGGGGGCGTGGTCGTCGGCGGCGGACAGGGCCAGCCCGAGCGTCGGCATGACCAGCACGCTGACGGCGCCGGCCAGCACCAGGGTGGAGGCGAAGGAGGAGGTCATGGCGTCGGCGCTCACCGCGACCTGGGTGACGGCCACGATGATGGGCAGGGCCGTGGTGGAGTACACGGCGATCTGCAGGGACTGGCGCATGGAGTAGGCGCGCGAGCCGTTGCGGCGCC
>ERZ773075.393-NODE-393-length-35020-cov-3.95853_pt1 | contig 35020 bp, 31 predicted proteins | sample MGYA00580614_ERZ773075 | MGnify/ENA primary metagenome ERZ773075 (study PRJEB29015, sample SAMEA2738021) | human oral metagenome | biome: human oral; feature: human-associated habitat; material: dental | place: China | collected 2043 ...
CCTTTAGCTCAGTTGGTAGAGCTACGGACTTTTAATCCGCAGGTCGTGGGTTCGAGCCCCACAGGGCCCACTTTTGTATAAACCTCCACTGGCTGTGATCTAGCTGGTGGGGGTTGTGTTTATGTAGTATTCTGGTACATCAATCTACCCTTCTCAAATTACGCACCTTCCGTGCTGAGGGGTGATGAAAAGTATAAATCTTGATGAGGGCGGCAAAGTCATCAGAAGGAGCTTCCAATGGAAAACCAGGTCAAGACCACCTTAAAGTAGATCATGCTATCCGGCTTGTTCCCTGGAGTCAGTATGAACGATACTCCGACAAATGGCGGTCAGATCTTGTAGGAGGGCATGATACTGAGCATAAAAATTTTAGCAAAAGCTGCGACAGCAATGGCTAGGACGCTGAGAGCTTGGAACTTCGGGAATACGTTGATTGGCGTGAATGGGGCTGGACGCGCGCTGCTGCTATGGTTAGGAAGTTTGGTCATTGGGGGTTCTCTCTCTAAGACCGCCAATCAGGGGCATAATGCAGTGATATCAACACCAAGACACTCCGGGCGATTTTTGTGATCGCCGTAGCACACAGACTGATATGTTTTAATGCCTTGTAGTACTTTAATGTCGTGTTCACCCCTCAGTGGGCTCCCTGATGCCATTAATCATGTCCCTAATGGCTGCGTCATTGGGGTTTAAGCGATTTCCTTTCGGCGGAGTCTTCACCCTGACGCCTGCACGGCATCGAAAATATGATTCTTCGCAGCAATTACATCATGTGTCGCCCCAGGTTCGACCGGGGCAATGTATAGTGGCATGCCGTCGTGCTCGGATAAGACGTGTAGGTTGCCGCTGTAACAATGGTGTTTACCAGAAAACCGACAGAAGGTGCTGTATCTAGTGCTTTTGTCTCTGTCGCCCGTGTTGTGGCTTTTCTGATCGTAGTAACGCCGGGCTGAGCAAGCATGCAACCCAAACAGAAAATCATTTCACCTAATACTTCTCGATTAGCTAATAGTATCTACAGGCTAGGGCACAAAAGGAAATAACCTCTAACGCCTCATGCGGTTAACGATACGCTTCTGGCCTTACTATGCTACTGTGGTCGACTGAACGATACACAGGTTTTTTATCAATGAGTCAACGCAGCAACAGTAGTGTTTGTATCTTGTAGGTCACTGCGCACTGGTAATGACGGTCATCACAGTCTAGGTGATGAATGTCAAGGTAGGCGCCGCGGAGGATCCAAGTGGAAAAGACCCCCATTTTGATTTTGGCTTTTCGGATGATGACTAACCTAACAACTGGGTCCTCTGCTTTATTTCTGCGACACGCGAGCTGACCTGGAGATTTTAGGTGGATAGGGGGCTTCTAGCTTGTGACCAGAAAACCTCAGAGTAGCGCGTCGGGAACTCTTAAGCTTAAAAGGCATCATGCGTTGCAATATGTGGTTCGCTCCTACGAATGTAGTTTTCTTCACTCTAAAGCATGTTATAGAGCCGCCAGGTCACCTAGCGACAGCATTCCTAATTTGAGGATATATCAACAAAATAAAAGCGGAAGGGGACGGATATCAAATCTATACGGTTAGCGCAAATTCTGCTTAGGGAAACATGGTGCTAGTACGTTTATGGTCACGTCAACTATTTCTATAAAAATTAGAGCACTCTTGTCTCCTATTTTAACTTATCTCTACTTTAATGTCAAAAAAGTCAAGGTTGTAACCTTTATTTAATAGAGTAGCAAAATAGCAAAAGCTGCTTCCGCTGCAAAATGACGCGTCTCCGTGTTCGCATATTTGACGGTAAAAATTATTGACAAAACAACAATTTTAGTGATGAATATTACTAGGGTATCTACACCGATATAAGCATGGAATCTATCCACTTAGGTAACTATTGCGGTAGCGAATATAAAAAGCTTCATATTTGATATGACATGTAATTTGCAAAAAAATCTCGGCGTGGTAGAGTCCTTTCTTGCAAGCGCAAAAGTGAAAGGAGGTGTGCAATGAAGGAAGAACGCAAAGAAGATGTTTTTGTGATCAGCGAGATCGATAACGTCGAACCCAACGCAATGCACCACCGTTGCTGAGCTTGATCTTATTCAAGTATGCTATATATAGTTCAACTGGTGCCCGGTAACCCCGGGCACCAGCCGGTTAAAGAATTAGGGATAATGAGACTTCGTCCTGACTGGCGGATCGCCGAAATAGATACTGATGGTCTTGTGCTAAAAAATGAAACCCGAGCAGTCAAAGTTAGTACAGATGCTGAACGTGCATCTCTTTTGCAATCTTATCTAGCCGAAGATAGCAGCGGGCACAGGGAACCAGATTCTCGGATCCTTCCTATACTTGACGCATTGTTGGAGTCGCAGATAGTAAGATACAATGATACTGCGACTGGCGAGCGCTTTAGTAGGTTGGATGAATATTTCTCGTGTTTTACTTCGCAACCGGAATTAGCCCTGGATCGTCTCGCGAAATCGCATGTCATGATATTGGGACTTGGCGGAACAGGGTCAATAATTCTACAGCACCTTGTAGCTGCAGGAGTTGGGTCATTCGTTTTAGTTGATTCCGATTCCGTTGCGGAATCCAACCTTAATCGTCAGTTTGTATATGAAATACAAGATGTCGGACGTCCTAAGGTGGATGTTTGTGAGGAGTATGCGCAGCGCCGCCTATCGGATGTAAATACTCAAAAAGTACACACCCACCTCAATAGCGTTGAAGATGTAGAAACTCTCATCCGTAAATTTTCCCCAGGAATCGTTATAGTAGCCATTGATACTCCTATAGAAACTATTGTTCGTACAACAACTGAGGCACTTGCACGCCATCAAGTACCTTATATAGTGGCGGGAGTGGGAGTTAGGTGTGGTTCAAGTGGTGAAATAAATGTAGGTAGGCCAGATCTAAGAAAATTTGTTGGGACATCTGCTTCAATTTCCACAACAAATACAATAACAGCAAGTTATGCCGCCCATCGAGTTATTGAATGGATAACCTCAGTACAATTGGGCTTTCGGATGCTTGATGATGAATAAAATCGAAATAATTCTTGACACGCTTCCTCGGCATTTTGGACATAATTCAGATGATTGGGCGAGCTTATTTATATCTAGGCTACTTGCCCGACCTTTGGTAGAAAAGATTAATGGGCAGTATCAAATGAGGTGCATGGATGCTGTTGAGAAAATCCGGCCCAAAACTTGGCAGCTTCGCTTTGGCGATGTGCCCGATGATTTCGCCCACAAGTTGTTAGATGAATGGCGATGCTCTGCTGCTTCTGGGCATGGCCAAGCATTTTATTTCTTGCGTCAAGCAAAAGTAATTGATGCTAATATAATAGAAATAGAGGGTAAACAAGACTATAATACCATACTCCCCTTCTTGGACTCTCCATGGCTTTGGTTTGGCATGAGAGCGGTCTCTCATTTATCGCCTACTTGGGAGAAATCAAGTGGAGCTAACAGGGTTGTCTTATCCTCCTTTATGAATAGTAGCAGTTTAAGAATCGAAATGGTACATTCGCAGAAAGAGCCAGAAGAAACGTTCAGGTATGGGATTGTGGCGGGAGTTCCGCAGGGATCAGGTGAAAGAAGTTTTTCGAAGGCGACCAATATAGAGTTTGCTATTGTTCCAAATCGATCAACGCGGGCAGTAGGTCCTTTTATTGTTCCTGGTCTTATTGATGAAGTACGTGGAAGATCGGTAACCGATGGCTTTTTGGGTACTTCTGAATACTCTAAAGCATCTAAAATAAAAAAATACGCACTAGCTGGCAAGAAATCGATGGTAGATGAACTTGCATATACTCCATTTTATCCGAATAGTCATATTGCGGATCTTGTTGGTAAAAATATTCGCATTTTAACTGGATATCAGTTGAAATTGAGCGAGGTTACTTATCCAGAGCGCTATCGTGATTATTCACAATCGAAAGATGGAGCCAACCTGGTTCCAATTGTTCCCGTTAATTCGGCTTGCACTTCGGTTCCAAGAACTTTATTGAAGGCTGTTCAGCGTTATTTATCGGATGATATTCTGCAATATTTGTTCTCCGAATTGGATGATATTGATCTAGATTTAATCTCAGCATCGAGTGTTCGTCGAGTAAGTGAAATTATGGATATCATTGCCGCAACAACTGGTTTTGGGACTATCGGAAGATACATCGGCATATATCGTTTTGATAATATGCCGCATCTCGTGATATCAGATGCGGGATATGTTGATTTCAAATAATGGTATTAGCGGAAGTGACTGCGACTATATATTGCTACATATTGGGTATTGGTTGGGGGGATTATATTAGAGTTTTTGCATGTAAAAATTGTCTTTATTTAGATAGATTTATTTGATGCTCTATAAAAGTATAAAGTTAGAATTATTTCGAGTAAATAAGTGTCTATATATTGTTTTATCGGAATACTTTCAGGGCATGTTTTGAGGGATTTTGATTTGAAAGTATTTTATGTTTATTTTGCTTGTCTGGTTGCAAAAATTCGGCGTGCTTTTTGCAGTTATTTAGTCTATTGAATTTTCTTTATTTACCTATATTTTATTTGTAATTCGTGGCTAAATAAATTTAAAATGAGACTTTTATGTCTGGCGTAGTTAGGTGTTGAATTTTCGTGAAATTGATAGGCGCTACTGTCTTAACCATGTTTCGCTCGGAAATGTGCTATCATTACGCTGGGCAAGGTTTGAGTTGCTATTGTCATCGTTATTCGATTGCTATGAATTTTGGTGTGAAGGTATGAGCAAAGAACATAAGTTACGTGCTCTCGGCCTGTTAACGGCCTCTGAGTTCTGGGGATCCATCGGGCTGCAGGTGGTGCTCTTCATTGCTCCTCTTGCTGCGATTCAGCTGCTAGACGCGACGGCGATGCAGGTGGCTATTCTGAATCTCACGGAATCCGCAGCTGCGCTGGTGTTTGGATTGGGCGTCGGCCAGGCGGTGGACCGCTGGGGTGGTGCTTCCTCAATCACTACCGCAAACCTCGTCCGCGCGGCAGGCGTGGGAGTGCTTGCCTTCTCGCTGTTTGCCGGCCCCTCGCTTCCGATTCTTTACCTCACGTTGTTCCTCATGGGCATTGCGTCCCTGCTGCATGATGCGGGAATCAGTACCGCAATTGTGGAATACGTTGGTCGCGACGGCAAAGAACTCAACCGCGCTAATTCGCTGCTGCGAACTTCGGAGATTATTTCCTCGCTGGGTGGGCCGGGGCTTGGGGGAGCGATTCTCGCTTTCATGACGTTCGGGGCAGCGGCACTGTTTAGCTCGATGAGCTTCGCCATCGCCGCAGGTTGCGCTGCTACCGTCTGGTTTTCAACCAAGGCAATCCGGGCACAGCAAACATTAGAAGCTTCCGACGCCCAGACTACCGACAGCTCGCACGGCACCACCTCCAGCGGAGCTTTCGGCGGCCTCCGCTACATTCTGCGCAGTGGATTCCTGCGGCCTTTGGCGGCAACGGGGTTGCATTTCAACTTTTTCAGCGCCATCTTCCAGGCTGTGTTTGTTATCTACTGTGTACGCGTCCTCGGGTTTGAGACGTGGGTAATGTCGCTGGTCGGCATCGTTGGAGGGCTGGGCGGTCTTGTTGGGGCTGCGTTTTCTAGTACCGCCACGGCGGAACAGAACGCAAAAAAGTTCTATGCTTTATCGCTTGTTATTCCAGCGGCATCTGTGCTCGTTATGCTGTGCGCGCAGATGACTACCATCCACGCTGCGCGGATCACAGCTGTTGCGCTTGCTGAAGCGGTGTTTTCGTTCTGCATGGTTCTGTGCATGGTGTTGTTCAATACTGCCCGCCAGCAAGCCTCACCTGATGGCATGGTGGGGCAGATCGCCGCGACGGAAAGAATGATTGCCTTGGGTGGTGAGGTCCCGGGTGCGTTGATTGGCGGGGCCGTTGCCACGGCGGTGTCCGTTCAATTTTCCATGACAGTGGCCTTAGTGGGCATGCTGTTCGCCGCAGTGTGGCTTATTGGAATGAAGGGGTGGCCTTCATCTAGCACAGAAGTGACATTGTCCGCTACTGCCGTTGGACCTTAATGCATAAAGTAGCTCTTTGTATTATTGTGTCACGTTGAACAGTCAAATTGTTACATGTTTAAGGCATACTGCAATCTTTATCTCATTAGTGCTTTCTGGCTGGAATTTTTCCCGCTCTCTCATTGATAATGGTGTGGCCAGACAGGTCCACCCAGCGCAAAGAGAGTGATAATGGAATTAAAAACCAATAAGCCCAGCTACCCGCTCTATTCTGGAGATATTGATGACGAGTACTCATCCGCACTTTTAAATCACATTATCCTGGCGGCAAACCATGCGTCGCGTGATTGGACACGGGCTGCTGTTCTTATCAATCAGGTTGTCTCTGAAGATAAAGGGCTGGTCGGAGCAATGTTCTGCCCGTTCATTGTCGGTGATGGGCAGCGTTTTCTGGGGAAGTGGATGTCGGATGATCAGAGTAATGAGATCACTCGCATCGTAGAGACGTGGCAGCATCGTATTGGTAAAAGCGGCTATACCAATTGGAGCGCTATTTTTATCGGCGTAGAAAAATCTGACAATAGTCAATACAAACGTATCTGGATTCCAGAATATCGCTCTGACTATGGAAAATGGCACATAGCCGACAGTGATGAGGTGAATTGGTGGGCGTTCCACGAGGGTTTCAGCGACAAACCCGCGTTTTAAACCTACGCGCTACCTATATGCTCACGCCGACTTCTTCGAGGGCATCGCGAAGCTTTGCGCGCGCCCTGTTGAGTCGGCTTTTTACTGTTTGAACCCCAACGTTTTGGTGTTCGGCTATTTCTTGATAGTTCATGCCCGCGTATTCCCGCAATACGATAGCTTCTTTGAATTCGGGGGCAAGTTGTTCAAGCGCGTGGCGGATGACTATCCCGGCGGTGACGCGGTCGTCGATAGGCGAATGCCTGTCGGGTTCCTGGATGCCTGCCTCGGCGTCGGGGGTGTCCCGGCGGGACCGAATAAGTTGTAGCGCGGCATTGGAGGCGACGCGGTAGGCCCAGGTGGAAAAACGCGCGCGGGGTTCAAAGCTGCCGATGTTGCGCCAGATGGCGGTCAGCGCGTTTTGCATCGCGTCTTCGGCGTCCTGGTGGTTGCCGGTGATGGAGAGACACACCGCCCACATGCGCCCGTGCGCGTCGCGGATGAGCGTGCCAAATGCGGCTGTGTCGCCGTTTTGAGCGCGGGTGATGAGCGCAAGGTCGTCGCTGGTGTTGCTCCCGGTGGGATGCTGTTCCGCCACGTCACATGCCTCCAAGGGGGTCATCGTTGAGGCCGTCAGCAAAACCGTGGTCGGCAAACCCATGATCTGCGCCGTCGTGGAGGGCGTCATCATGGTCCCCACCGTGCATGCCGTCGTCGTAGTCCCCGAAATCGTGAAGGTCATGCCCCTCACCAACGTGCCCGTCGTCGAGATGACCTGTTCCCAGATCTCCATCGTCCGGGGTGTCAAAGAAGTCACTCAGGTCATCGTGATCACTATTGTCGGCGCCAAACCCGCCATCGTACATGTCGTCGTGGTGTGCGTCGTCGGCGAAGTCATTCAGATCAATGTCAAAGCTGGGAAGGTCGATCCCCGGGTCGGGGGTCATGGGATCAAAGGCGACGGCGAGCATGCGGTCAAGCATGTCGTCGGTGAGTGGTGTCGCTACAGAGCCGTAGAGGGCGTCAAGAGGCGGGAGCATGAGGTCGTCGAACTCCTGGTTGTCTGGGCGGTCGGGCCGTGTCATGGGGTCACCTCCTTGGCATCGGGTGTAGCGAGGGAACCGATGGTGATGAGGCTGATTGTACCTATTGTTTAGGATGTCCACCCAAGGTACTTGGTGAGTTCCTTGACTTGGTCCGGGGTAGCGTCGTAAGAGGTTTCAAAGTAGAGCGTGAATTTCTGTCGCGGATAGTAGGCGTAGACGAAGCCAGAGCCGGTTTCAGTGAGTGCGTAACCTACTTCTGGTGTGTTGCGGAAGGATTTCTGGAGTCGTTCCTTGCTGGTGGTTTTTGAGCTTTTGTTTGCTTTGCCGGATTCGAGTTCGTCGCGGGCTTGTTTCGCATCGTCACCAGGAATCCAGTAGATGGTGCTTGGGGTGGAGCTGCCGACTTTGGGGGCATCGCTCATGGCGCTGGTTAACAATGAGCAGTCGTAGACGGTGTTGACGGTGAGGTCGTCACTGTATTCGTTGGCTTTGCCTTCGCAATCTTGCATTGCTTGGAGGGTTTTTTCGGGCAGGAATTGCGAGGCGGTGTCGTAGCGTTCCGTCAGTGGGATCATTGAGTCGGCTGCGGTGGTGTTGACCTTCGTAACCATGGTTGTTCCCCAGAAGAACTGGTACGTCACGAAGCCCAGCAACAGAACAGCCACTGCTGCTGCGCCAAATAGTGCTTTCTTGCGGGTTGAGATACCACTGAGGGCTGTCGCCGCGCGGTGACCGGACGCGGATGCGCGATGTCGCTGCGGTAGGTTCTGGTCAGTGCCGGTATTCTGCTGACCCTGCCCGGCCCCTTGTGCACCCTGTGCTGCTTGCCCGGCTCCTTGTTGCCCTTGCGAGGCTGCCTGTGCCGCGCCAACCGTTCCGGGGCCGACCCCGAAAGGATTGTTGGGCTGCTGCGATTTCGGTGCCGTGACCTGCCCCGATCCTTCGGTGAATCCCATCATGGTTGCGGCCAGCGCACCTCGGGCCACCACGGTTTTCGGGTCGTCCAGGGTCATGACGGTACCAACCTCACCAAGGCGGTTCTGCACATACGGTATGCGCGACGATCCACCGGTCATGTAAATCGGCGTGCTCTTATCGACGCCCGCCTGGCTCAAGGCCGCCTGCGTCAGCTCCACCGCGCGCCCCACAACCTTGTCGATGAGGGTGTTGAATTCGTCGCGGGTAATCAGGAAATCGTGCTCGCCCCGAGGGGTGGATACGGTGATGGTGGCCGAGGACGTGTCAGAGAGCATTTCCTTGGCTTCCCTGATCGATTGGTCCAGGGAATGCATGACCGACACCTCAGCCGATTTGAGTTCGTCGGCGGTATCAGGGTCGTTGTGTTCCACCTGGTCCAGCACCCAGCGATACAGCACATTATCAATGGTGCGTCCGCCAAGCGTGTTGTCGCCCTTGGCGGCAACCACGCTGAAGTCGCCGTTTTGTTCCGCACGCAGCACCGCAATATCTAGGGTCCCGCCGCCGAAGTCGAACACGGCCACATGGGAACCAGCTGGAATGTGCTGCTGGGCAGCGTAGTGGATTGCCGCTGCTCGCGGCTCTGAGATGGTTCGGATGGTGTCTTTTGACAGTCCTACCGTTGCTGCTGCGGACAGCAGCATGTCCACATTGTGCACCGACCAGGATTCCGGGTGGGTGAGGGTGACGGTAGTTGGGTTTTCACCAGAATGCTGAGCACGCCCCCGTTCCAATACCCCATACAGCACAGCGCCGATGAGGGCGTTGAGCGGCACATCTTGACCGGCCACCTGCACTTGATCATGCCCGATGTAGCGTTTCGGTGCTGGCACCAGCCGCGATGGGTCCCTGCGCCCCAGCGATATTGCGGAATCCCCGCAATGGATCGCCCCGTCGGCCTGCACAAACACCGCCGAGGGGATGAGGTTACTCCGGTGAGAGAGCGGAAGTGTCTCCACCGCGCCTGTCAGCGGTGCCGTGTGCGCTGCCGCCGAGTTTGATGTGCCAAAATCCACGGCGATGTGCCATTGTGCCGGTGCATTCATTGTGTGCTCACCCAAACCTATCGTTGTTGGTTACATGTGTGACGTACAGGTGTAATACGTCCCAGGCCCATAATGTTCCCGAGACGTGTTATGTCATAGATCGCAGTGCCTGCTGGTGTGCGATGATGAGCCGCTCCCGAGCCTCGTCCTCGGCTGCTGACAGGGGAGTCATGGCGAGTTGCTGCAGCCTGCCCAGTTCCTGCTCGTGCCGTGCGTGCACAGACGCAGGGTCAGCAGACTGCGACAGTCCTGCCACTTCTGCCGAGGTCGCGGCTGTGATGGCCTGCCGCAGCGGACCCAGCAGGGAGGAATCCGGGGTGCTCACATACGTGTCCCGGTAGCTGCGATACAACAGAACCTCATGCATCTGCGGCTGCCCGAGAAGAATCTCTTGTACCCAGCGCACGTGGTCGCGCACGGCGTAGTTGTTGGAGAGGTCTTCCAAGGCATCCAACATGCGTACCGCGCGTTGTAACACTGCGAAGTACGCATTGTCGCCGGTGAGCAGGTCCGTCAGAGAGTCAATGCCCGAGACATCACGCATCCACTGCATGAGTCCCACTGCGCCTTGCGCGTGAGCCACTGAACGTCCCACCATCACACCGTATTCCCCCAGCACATCTAACAGTTCATCGCGCATCGCGGCGGTGAAACCGGGAACGATAATCGAGGGGTCGTCCACCTCGATCACGTCTAATACACCGTCTCGGTCTAGGTGCGCCAGCGCTGCCGCACTCCTAGCAACCCGTTCCGTTACCTGCCCCACCAGCGCGGATTCCGCCAGCAGTCCCGAAAGTGGGAGCACTGTCCGCACCGCCGATCCCAGTTGTTCGGCAATGCGTGCCGCATGAACTCCCGCAAGCTGAATGGGATCCTGGGGGCCAAACGCCCCGGCACCGAAGGAATCAGCACGGGACAGCACACCCATCGTCGTCAAGGGAGTCATACCCAGCTGTGACAGAAACACCCGCTCGTCTTCACGCGGTGCGGAATCAGAGAGGAACACCACGCAGTCGGCCCAAGCGCTGGCGCGGCGGGTGTCTTTCGCGCCGTCGATAAGCATTCGGCGGGTTCGTTGCTCGTTGTCCACCGTCAGCGTTGCAGTACCGGGGGTGTCGATCAGTGATAGCCGCTGCAAGCTCGCGTTCGGCACGAATTGCCGCACGTAATCGACCTCATCCAGCGGACGTGGCAGATGGTCCAGCGGCCCCTGACCCAGGCTGACACGATCCACCCGGCCGTCCAAGCCCACCACCTCAGCGCGCGCTGGGGCACCGTCAAGATACATGCTCACTGCCATAGTGCATTCCACGGAATCTGTGGCGGCAATGTGGTGTTGGGTAAGGGCGTTGACCAGCGTTGATTTGCCGGATTTCAGTCGCCCGGCGATGGCCACGCGTGGCGGGCGGGTCACCATTTCCCGAAGTTCCGACGCAGGTTCTACAAGTTCGGGGCCGCCGGATTCCAGGGCGTCGATAGCCTGGGTGAGCAGCAACGTTATGGTTTCAATGGCCTCCTGGCGTGATGGATTCATGCGCGCGCTCCTCCCTGCTGCAGGTGCTGACCCAACTCCGCAATCGTTGCCTCGATAATCTGGACGTTCCGTGTCAGCCGGGCGCTGCGCTCCTGGCGCTCTCCCTCCGATTCGCGCGCTGCCTCCCGAGCCTGGTCGATCCGGCCGTGCAATTCCTTGATCTTCATCCGCAGATCGGCGCGGTACCGCAGCATCACATCCGTGCGTGCCGTAGTGATCAGGGTATCCAACATGCGGGTGGTGGCTGTGCGCACGCTGGCGGTGGTTTCCCGAAGCCACGTAATCAAATGCTGTTTGCCGTTTCGCATCGCGCGGTATCCCAGGTTAACTCCCACCCACACGGCACCCGCCAGCGGTGCCACTGGGATGATGGCCGCCAACGCACCCGAACCGATCATGCCCATCATCAGCACACTGGGGTCAATGATGTCCTTGGTTTTCTTCTCCACCTCGTGCCCCGAGACTTCCGCCGGGGTTAACGACGCCACCGTGGTCCCCATGATCTCTGCGATCAGTTCTTGGCGGTCGGGGAAAAGCGCCGATGCGAGTTCGGAAATTTCCTCCACCATTGCGCCCACGGTGTCTTCCATCACCACGGCCAGTTCCGTCTCAATCTGGCTGGTGAACACCTGAGGTTTGGATCGCAGCACGCGCAGCGAGTCCGCATTGATCTGCTGTGTCCATTCGTGACGCACCTCTTCTAGGGCCTTGTCCAGCCCCTCCGTCACCCGGGTGCGCGCCACCGCGAGGTCACGTTGGAAGCGCTGCTCAAACTCGGAGGATTCCTCCCGAAGCCGCTCCAGGGTGGTTTTCTCGGCTTCCAGCTGCTCCACCGCTGTCGAGGATTCCGCCAGCAGGCGAATGTCATCCCGAACCGTTTTGGCAATTCCCGTCAGGGTTGTGGTGATGGATTGCAACGCCGCGCGCTGACCCATCGCCGCTGGTTGCCGCAGCTGCGCGCGAAGTTGCGAACGCAGCTGCGCGATCCCGGAACGCCGCTCCAGCTCTGCTCGGCGCGCAGGATCGATGCAGCGTGCGGCATCAAGGGCGCGCAGGCTGGAGACGCCGACCACCGGGACGTCGATACCCATGTGGCTGCTGATCAGTCGCTTGTTGTCCTCAACGATGGTGCGCCAGCGTCGGGTGTTTTTGTCCGTCTTGGTCACGGCGACGATGACGCCGCCGACGGAATCGTGGGCCTGCCGCAGGATGTCCATTTCAGGCGCGGTGATGGGGGTGGAGGCATCGCACACCATGAGCAGGACACCGGCGTGCCGTGCCTCCTGAAGTGCTGCGGTAACGGCGCGTTTGTCCAGCCCACCCACACCGGGCGTATCGACGACCGTGATGCCGTCCATCTCCGGGTATCGTACGGAGATCTCTGCTGAACTGGGTGGATCCTGCGCCTCCTCCAGGCCAGCGTTGGTGTTGCCCTGTAGTGACCCCACCCCGTCTACCGTCACCCAGCGGGCAAGCTCTGTGGCCAATATCATTTCCCGCTCTGTGCCCCGCACAAGAGTGACCTGAGGAACAACCGGGCCGTCGTGGGAAACGGCCACGCGAATCGGTGCGCTGGTACAGGTGAGAACGTCAACGGGCAGCAGATCCGGCTGGGCAATCAGGGCGTTGACCAGCGATGACTTTCCCCGTTTCACTTCCCCCACAACCACCACTGTACCCGCCCGGAATGTGGCATTCAGCATCTGGACTGCGCGGTCCGCAGCGCTGTCTTGACCGTATCGTCGTGCAATGTCCGCCGCGCGTGTCACTGACTCTTCAGGGGTGCGAGACGCGGCGGCCGGGGATCCGTGGGACATGCGCAGCCTTCACTATTGTTGAGAAAACAGTACCATCACCTTTAATAGCATAGCGTTCTTCCATGCAGGGGATTTCTGGCTATTTTCCCAGGAAAATAGCTGGACTAGGGCTGAAGTAAAAAATTTTTTGGCACCTCGGGAACATTCTTCTGCATGGGTGCATTCCATCATCGACAACATCGCAAACGCACCGTGAAGGTGTGAGAAGGAAAGGACCACATCATGAGCGACCCCAACGGCACTACCGCTAACAACGCTGCTGGCACCGCTGGTGCCCCTGCTGGTAACGCAGAGTCCATTCACACCGTGGACGTGAACGGCAACCCGGTCACTGGAACGGTGATGGGTCAGTACGACACCGATAGTGACAAGGACATTGATACCTTCGATCTGGACACCAACGGCGACGGCCGCGCTGACATGCGCATCACCGACCCGGATGAAGACGGCACTGCTGACGTTCTCGAATACGACACCGACGGCGATGGTGTGACCAACGTTCGGACCGAAGACAGGAATGATGACGGTACCGCCGACAAAGACTCCATTGACACCAACGGCGATGGCCGGATGGACACGGTGCTCACCGACCTGGACTATGACGGTCACATGGACGAAAAGGAAGTGGACACCAACGGCGACGGCGTCTTTGATGTGACCCTCAAAGACTATGATGACGACGGCACAGTGGACAGCATCGCCTACGACACCAACGGCGACGGCACCAGTGACTACAACGAATACGACAACAACGACGACGGCGTCATTGACAGCACCAGCGGTGTGAATGCGATTACCGACGCCCAGCGCGCGGCCGCCGCAGGTCACGATTCCGGTGCTGCTCCAGGGGGAGCGGCTCCTGGTGACACTGCTCCAAGTGGTGCTACCCCGGGTGTTGCACCCGTCAGCGACCACCACGAGATTGACCTTGACGCCGATGGCTACGGCGACAGCCTGGCATTTGACACCAACAGTGACGGCATCACCGACATGGTGGAACAGGACACCAACGGTGACGGGCTGACCGACATTCGGTTCACCGACACCAACCACGACGGCCACATTGACCTCGTGGAGGACGACACAGACTTTAACGGCACCGTCGACCGTGTTGACATTGACAGCAACTTCGATGGTCGACTCGACGAGCAGCATGGTGACTTCGACGGCGATGGCAACCCCGACGACGCCCTGTTCGACCACAACCACGACGGTTGGGCGGACTCCATGGCCACCGACACGGACAACGATGGGCACTATGACACCTACACCGATGTACACTCCACCAACGAGGCACCCATGATGCCCGACCATGACATCTCCGGGCTGTAATACCTGAGGCAGAACCCGGAAACGCAGACTAGGCGGCCCGACCATAAGTAGCGGTGGTCAGGGCCGCCTACCCATGCCGCCTACCCATGATGAAGCCTCCAACTGGGAGACCTTCGAAGCCGGTTTCAGTGGCAGTATATAAGGCATGCGAGAACTCCGCGCCGACGACCGTGACCTTCTAGTAGAAGCAACTTTCTGCAATGTGAATTGGGTGGAAGAACGCTTCACTCGGGATGACGTGCTTACCAACCCGTACTTCCGCCACTACTACGACCCGTGGCAAGAATCAGACTTCGGCTATGTTGCTGAAAACAGCAACGGCGAGGCTATTGGTGTGGTGTGGCTGCGCTTCTTCACCGCTGACGACCCCGGCTTCGGTTTCATCGACGAAGCCACCCCTGAACTCAGCATCTGGGTCACCGAGGGCGAGCGCGGCCAGGGAATTGGCGGGCAGCTTCTCGACGCCGCGATCCGCGCCGCCCGCTCGAAAGGGCTCCGGCGCATCAGTCTCAGCGTGGAAGAGGGCAACCCGGCGCGCCGGCTTTATGAACGCGCCGGGTTTACATGGGCGGGGTCGGGGTTCGACACCGGGACGTTGGTGCTAGAGCTGGCGTGAATTTTGGTGATTGTAGGGCGGGTTTGGGAACCTGCCCTCAACGCCCAGCACTAAGCCTGAGTTTGCGGTACCGATTCACCGCAGCCATAATCTCCTGGCTGCGGGGGCGCGCAAACAACCCCGGATGCCCGCGATGCGGCGACAACACGTCCAAACCATGTTCATCCAGGTCTTGTACTAACTGATCCACCAGCTGCGCAAGGCTGGTGCTGCCATCACATCGATCCGCAATGGAATCTAAAGCGTGGGCAATGCCGGTGGTTTGCGCGGCGTCGATAAGCTGCATCAACCCGATCAGATCGATGTTTTCGCGCCCATACTGAATATCCGTGCGGCTGCGGGCCTTCGCGGGCTTCGTCTTACTTGGCTCCCGCAAGCCATCCCGCGCCGGGACGCGAGGGTTCGGGGAATCGAAAACGCGTAACGACGCCGCGTCATTCTGTGGCGTCCGATTCGCAATGCTGTGGGCCTGCACCGTCACGTCGTTCGGAACGTACGAGTTCAGGGCAATGACGTGATCCGCGACGTCGAAAAACGCACCTGAACCGCCCGCCACCAGGATTGTCGAGACGCCCTTCTCTGTAAACAACGGGCGGATACGCTGCACAAATGGGGTGATCGGCTCATCCTTGGCGGGAATGAGCTGCTGCATGCGTTCGTCGCGGATCATGAAGTTTGTGGCCGACGTGTCTTCATCGATCAAGAGTGTCCGTGCGCCCGCCTCCAGGGCCTCCACCAGGTTCGTGGCCTGCGAGGTCGAACCCGATGCGTTCGTGGTGAAAAACCGGTGCGTATCCGTGCCCGACGGCAAATTATTAATAAACGGCGAAATGTCCACGCCCGTCACCGCGCGGCCATCCTCCGCGCGAATCGCCATTGCATCCGCGTGAGTAATCACCCACTCCCGGCCGTCGTTGAGGATATGCGAATACACGCCCCGCTCCATCGCCTTCAGTAGTGTGGACTTGCCGTGATAACCGCCGCCCACAATCACCGTGATCCCCTCCGGCACACCCATGCCTGTGATCGTGCGGCCGCTGGGGAGAGAAAACTCGGTGTGCAGCGATTGTGGACTCTGGAACGGTGTGGCACCCTGCTCCAATGGTTCGTCCGAATCACCCGAACGACGCGGCAGAATCGCGCCGTTGCCAACAAAAGCAACAAGCTTGCGGCTGTTGAGTTGACGGCGCAGATCCTGCTGGTCACGGTATAAGATGACGTGATCGCGGAGCTTCTGCTGATCAAGATTCTTGTAGAGAAGACTGTATTCCGCTACCTCGGGAAGAATATCCGCAAGCAATTCCTCCGCCTCTCGGCCGCGAATCCGGCGGCCCGCAGCGGGAAGCGCCACCATAATGCGGGCTTCTAGGCGCTTGTCCGTAAACAGGATGCTGGTGCGCTCCAACACAGCCTGCCCTGGGCGGCCAATGCTCACCTCCCTGGCGACCTTGCTGGTGTATGCCTCATATGAAAAAGCCCTGGTCAAGAAATCGCCCGTGGCGATCTTGCCTTCGGCATCGTTGATGATTTCCTGTGGGATCTGGGCTGTTGCTAGGTCGACCAGGATGCGCATCAACGAGGGTGGGGCATACGGGTCCGTCTGCACACGATCAATCGATAATGTTATGCCCGGTGCCAGGGGGTAGGAGCCGCGCAGGCTCTTATATGCTCCGTAACTTTTCCCATCGAGCGAGGTTAACGCGCGGCGCAGGTCATCTTCATGGTGATGTTCGCGGTACTCGTTGTTGTGGGGGTTGCGATTATTGTTGCTTCTGCGGTGGTTGTTGCGAGAGTGATTGTTGCGATCATTACGGTGGTAAGACATGACAGTCATGGTACAGCCGTGCTCTAGGCTAGCTTGGGGAAATGCGCAAGTGGGGGAGGGATGGAAGGTTTGCTGCCGCTACAATTCCTCCAGAAACTCGAAGAGTCGCGGTATGGCGGATGACGGGTTAGATCCTTTTGTATTCGGGATGACTTTTTGTTGGCGGCTTGCGATAATGCATGCATTTTTGTAATTCTCTAGCGGAAAATCTGGATGAAGATTTTTTCCATTTAAAATCTTGTTGTGTAGGCATTGCTTATCTAGTTCTGTGGATGTTGATTTGGGTGTTGTCCCTTCTAAGTGCCAGACTAGCCACACCTCGAATTTTAAGTTGGAAACTAGTAGCTGTATCTCATTATCTTTTGCCAAACGGATGGCCTTGTTGAGCTGGGATGATGGGTTCCTGTTGATGTCCCAATCGTCCACGTCCACAACGGCGAAGCATGCCACATAGGGTTCTTGGTCGGTGTTATTAGAATTCTGTTGAGAGTGATCATTATTTCTTAGGGAAATACATTCTTCAACAACGCTGACCTGATTGGACTTCCACTTTCTGTTTCCACGTGATTTCCTTAGCTTTGGCCTTACATCTAGTATTACCGCGTAGTTGGGTGCTATGATTTTTCGTAGTCGTTCAAAATATTCTGGCTCGGTAACGGCACCCTCGGTAACGATGAGGATTCTTTTTCTTATTTCTTGTCTTTTTGGCCTGTATGTAGATCGTGGTTTACGTACAGGCCGCTTTTCTTTTGCCACTTGCTTAACTCTCTTGGCTCACTAAACCGCGAAGTGTTGAAGGTGAAAGTTGAGGCAGTGCGCCGTAGCGTCCTCCCAGGTAGCGGCGCTCATAGTTGGCTTCAGGGCGATTTGGGAAATCTGCGAGCGAGAAAAGTGATGATTCTCCATGGAGGTTCTTCTCGATGAACCACATAGTGGCAGGTTCAAGCGCTAAAGCCTCCATGTGTTCAATGATATTGGTGTTGTGGGTGGTTAAGATTAGTTGTGCTCCATGCTGGTTGATGGATCGATCAGTGAAACACCTGATGATCATCTCAATCAGGTTTTGGTGCAGGCTTGAATCGAGCTCATCAGCGATAAGGATGGTTCCTTTTCGGAGAGACTGCAGTAGCTGTGGCGCAATGGAAAGCCAGGCGAGAGTGCCTGCGGACTCCTCTTGCATGGTCAGTGTTCGGCTTTGATTTTTGCCCTTATGAGTAAAAACTAGGTTGTATACAACACTTTCCACTTCATCATTGCTGAGTGCTATGTTATTGATTTCATCACTAGCATTGTTGATTGCCGTAATAATGCGATTCATCTTATCCACGATGTGCTGTGGAACCTTGGTTTTATCGATAGAAACCGAATCAATTCCCGTGTCTGCGGCTTGCATGAGTAGCGATATTTCATCTAGATCGAAATGGCGCTTATGAATGAGTGATGTAAGTTGCTCGATCCGCGCATTCTGTGCGCTATCCCCCAGAGGAAGAAAGTTGAATGACGAGGTCAATGCTTCCGCTATTTTTCCAAGAATCGAGTGCTTATCACGAAGAGCGACAGAAAGCACAAGCTCGCGTTTATCTATCTTTCCAAGCTCACGCTGGGTAGTTCTATTCAAGAAGGCGTTATTCCAGTCAAACTCGGTATTGTCTGATGTGTTGCGAATGAAGCATTTGCTCCAGCGCTGCTTAGGTACATAGCTGAGCCACTCCTCAATGACACCATCGCTGCCATAGGTGAAACCATAGAGGTAACGTGTGTTGTCAATGGTGAAATCAAATTCGAAGAAGCTTGGTTCGTTCAACGTGGCATCGTCGAGGACGAAAGGAAAATACGGTGGAGTGGGGTAGTCGCTTTCGTCACGCCAGCTTGTGGCCGAACTAACTACTGCTCGCAGCGCAAAATACATCGCGTCAAGAAAGTTGCTCTTCCCCGAGGCGTTTGGTCCAAAGATTGCGGTGACAGGTTGAGTGAGGTCCTGTGCGGACGCGCTCAACACAGTGGCACTGCCAAGGGCAGGAGCCATGTCAAGTGTCACAACATTGTTGATGCTGCGATAGTTGCCAACGCTGAAACGGAGCAAGCTCATACACTCATCATAGCTATTAATATGAGATTTTCAACTAAATTAGTCAAAAATCGCATCTTAAATCGACTTCACCCCGTGATTTAGACTAGTCATCGGTGCGCTAACCTAACAACATGCTCGTCGCCCTAGCCGCTCAACCAGGTCCTATCCATAACGTCACGATCCAGGATGTCCCCGAACCCGATGCCCCACAACGCGGCGAAGTCATTGTGCGCATGCTGGCCAGCGCGTTCAACCCGTCCGATGCGGTCACGGTGTCCGGTTCCTACGCCTCCCGAACTGAATTCCCGCTGGTCCCGGGCTTCGAGGGGGTTGGGGTGGTCGAGCGCATCGGACCGGAAGTGCCCAGTGCCCTCCTTGGCCGTCGTGTCCTGCCCATCGGCTCGGCCGGTGCATGGCAGGAACTCAAACGCACCGATCACACGTGGTGCATCCCCGTCCCCGACGACGTCCCCACCGATGTTGCCTGCTTTGTATACATCAACCCGCTCACCGCTTACCTCATGGTTGAACGCTTCTGCGGTGATGCCCGCACCGTGCTTATCGACGGCGCGTCCACCACCATTGCACGCCACCTTCAGGAACTACTCGATCAACGTGGAATACAAACAGTAATGGTGGGTAGGGGATGGAGTGGGGAGGGCGTCGATAAGCACGTGGATGTGGCGTTCGATTGTGTTGGCGGGGAGACCGGGCGACGTGCAGCGCTGGCGGTGAAGCCGGATGGGGTTGTGGTGCACTGCGGGTTGTTGTCAGGGCGGACACTGGGGGAGGTGGGCAGGCGGGTGGAGATGTTTCGCCTGCGTGACGTGGTGCATGCGTGCACGCGTTCGGAGCTTCCGGCGTTGTTTGACCAGTTGAGGGCGGGGCGATTGTGTTCGCGGGTGGCTCGGGAAGTGAGTTTGCGGGAGTTGCCGGAGGTACTGAAGGAGTATCGCCCGGGGGAAGGGAAGTTGTTGGTTAGGGTTACTGATTGAGTTCTTCCTCAATATCCATCAACTCGAAGATTGGCCGCCAAACTCTGGGACGATTGATATGCATGGAGTTTTATGAGCGGTGAACTGCTGAAAAATCACCGAAAGCATATCAAGGCCCGCAGCTTGCATGAACTATTCCACCTCATCTCACTCTTTTTCGGACTGAGTGCACGAAGAGAGGACTGTAGTTTTTCCTTCCAGAAGTTCTTTGCATAGCAGCTAAACCGATTCTGTATCGGTTTTGATCTCTGTGATGGTGAAAAGCGATATAGTGAGGTTATGGATGCAGTGCTAGATAGCTGTTTGGGGGCAGCCTACCATCTTCTTTGCGAAACGGACGGTCGGGAATCCCTCAAAGTGCTTCAGGAAACGCCGGAGAAATATCACTCGCATCCTTATTGGCTGTTGATGGCGGCGGAGGCGTATCGGCGTGAAAGTTGCGCAACTGTCGATACTACTAATAGTAAATATGACGAAGCGTTGCAGCGTGCGAAGATTGGCGAAGCTGAAATGCTCAAGCTAGTGCGCGAGGTGGCACGGCAGGATTCTCAAGATGTGATTGTGCTTTTTAATCTTGCGGTTTTCCCACTTAAGGTTCGTTCGGGTGTGATTGGTTTTTCTGATTATAGGATTGGGCTAAAATATGCTCATGAAGCGATAGAGCGCGATCCAAACAGGGTTGAATTGTATTTTGTCGTTGTCAATCTTATCCTGCGTATGATTGATTTTTTCGATGGTAGATCGGAGAGCAACCCGGAAGGGTTGACGCTGTGGCAACTTTATAGTGATGCAGAAAGGGCGTTGAGTAGGGCCGAATCGCTTAATGCCGATCCGCTCTTGCTGGCGAAGCTCAGGATTGGTTTATTGGCCATGTCGGGGAGGCGCGATGAAGCAAAAACTAGACTTGGGCAGGCAAGGGGTGACTTTCCGAGGGATCGAGGCTTGAAGGCGATAGATAAAGCTCTCGCGCAGTACAATCGTCCACCGAGCTCGCGTGATCGTATGTTTAATTCTTTTATGAAAAATGCAATCGCGCAGGCCGTTGAGAAAAACGCTTCTAGCGCGGTGGCGAATTTAGGGCCGGAAGAATTGGCAGAGTATAATGCTTTTATGGCGGCGATGAATAATCCTGCTGATGCTATGGGTATTCGAGATGCAGAGCTGAGGATTCATGTCATTCGCGCGGTTGAACAGGGGGATCCTAACTTTGGTGAATTGAATGATTACGGTGCGCTTTCTGTCTTGCTCTCGGATGACGTGAAAAAGGACTATAAGGGTTGCATTCTGTTAAGAAATAGTGTGCTCATCCTGATGGGTGTATCTATTGCTGCAAATTTACCAATAACAGCTTTTTCTTACATGTGGCGAGTATATTGCGGTTATGGTGGAGCTCTGCTGATGTTAACGCTGGTTGTTGGGTCGAATTCTTACCTTTGGATGCGTCTAGGTAAGACGCGATACAAGGGGCTTCTCAAGGCTAGTGCACGGCTGCATGTGTGGTTGAGAATATCTCAAACTCTGCCCGTGCTCATGTTCTTACCCAATGTGCTTAGTGTGTACAGTGGTCAGGCGGAATCGGTTTATATTCTGAGTGTTTTTATTGCGGTTGTGTTTTGTGGCACGGCGGCTTCTTTACATGACGCAAGCTATGAGGCATTGATGAATAAGGGCAAGACTCACCTCAATGATCCCGCAACTCTGTGATCGCACATTTCGCGATGCCGCCAACGACCCACCCATGCAGAAACGCCCTTCCGCAGCAAAGAGGATTGCTGCGGAAGGGCGGGCGTCGCTAAGCACTCAGTGCACACAACCTACCTGGCTCGGCGTGCGCGCCATGCGCCAGCGGCGGCCAGTGTGATGCCGGCGATGATCCAGCAAAGCAGGACGATGACGGAGTTGGTCATGCCCGCGCCGTCGAAAAACGCGGAGGAGCGAAGGGCGGTTCCAGCTGCGCCGAGCGGCAGGTACTGGCCGATGGCACCCCACGGGCTGGGTAGCCAATGCATGCCTGTGGCCATGCCGGAGAGCGGGTTGGAGATGAATAACATGGTGACGGCGCCGAGACCCAGGCCAGCGATCCCAAGCAGCGACTTCAGGCCGAGGACCGTCGTGGAGATTGCGGCGATGCCCAGGATGATCACACCGGTGGTGGGCCAGAAGTTAGCTTCCAGGGCGTCGAAACCGAAGTAGAGTACAGAGGAGGCAACCAGTCCACCGAGGATGGCTACGCCAAGAGCACCGATAAGTTGCTTGGCGCGGGAGTTTTTGAACACCATGGAAAAGATTGCGGCGCTCGACATACCACCGAAGATCATGGGCATTGCCAGGGCGGTGAGGGCCGAGCCGGTGGGATCTTTTGCGGTCATCGGAGCGACATCGACGTAGTTGACGTGCTGCCCACTTTCTGCCATACCGGCACCCATTTGCTTGAGAAGCTGGACGTAGGGGGAGCCTGCGCCACTTGCTGTCACAATGGTGACTCCTTCGGGGCCTGCGGTGATGGCGCCGATCGCGTCCCGATCCTTCACTGCCTGGGTAGCTTCCTCGGCAGTGCTGTAGGTGCTTACGTCAAAGGCATCGGGCGACTTTGCCTGTAGTCCCTGCGTGATGTGGGTGGTCACTGCTTCCGGTCCGCCTACGGCGAGGGGGAGATCCTTGGCACCAGAGTTGAGCAGCGGCGTGACAAAGGCAAGAAGCATGAGCAGCAGCACCGTGCTCAGGCCGAGTATCAATCCGGCGAGTTTGAGGTACTGCTTGGTGGGGGTGTCAGCTTGGGTGCTGGTGGTGTTGCCTTGTGTTTGGGTGCTCGCAGTCGCGATGGTCTGTGCGGACTGGTCGGTTGTGGTGACGGTCATCTTCTTGCGTCCTTTCTTGAAGTTTGTCTGCTCAGTTGTGTCTGCGGATCACACGCGCCAACCAGAATCGGAGCGTTTTGATCCGTTTAAATGGAGCATAGTGATCCGTATAGTAGAATGCAACTACGCAGGGTAACGGGCATGATGCCGGGTGATAGTGCGGGAGATCGCGCAGAGAGAAGGGAAAAGAGCATGCGCAAGGATGCAAGGGAAAATCGCGAGGAAATACTGAGGGTCGCGCGATTGCTGTTTGCGCAGCATGGATTGGAGGTGTCCATGCGCACTATTGCCTCGACGGTGGGGGTTGGAATTGCCACGCTGTACAGGAATTTTCCCACCCGCGCCGACCTTATTCTTGGGCTTGTTGAGCAAGGCGCGGGGGAGGTGGAGGCGCTTCTCGACGAGTGCGTTGCGTCCTGGGATGCTGACCCGGAGGCGGCGTGGCAGAACCTTGTTCACTCACTCGCGAATCTTAAGATGAGCGCCTTGGCCGCGCAGGTTGCGGTAACGCCAGAGTTGAAAGAGATTGTGGGTCGGGCTCGGGAGATTCGCCGCACTGGCATTGAGCGCACGGCTGAGGTTCTGGACCGTGCAAAAGAGGCGGGCCTGCTTACGGAGGATATGACCATTGAGCGCTTCCACGTTGGCCTCGCCACCATTGCTCGCCCGCTCCCAGAACTGCCGGTTTTTGATTCTCAGCCTGGGCAAACGTGGCTGGTTGATGTGTTCCTGAAGGGTATTCGCCCCGACTAGCTCGCGCATTACTGGACGGCACTTATCGACGCTCGCCGGGGCAGCGGTGGTGTGTTGCGCTTGTGGTTGACCCCTAAAGAAGGTAGTACTTCCCCACTAGCTTAAATATGACTTTGGTATGCGCTATTTATATTTATAGAAAGCAAATAAAAACCTAAGATTTTGCTTTGTGGGCAAAACCTAAAGCCTAAGGACGGTGTCGATCATGGCATACCCCACCTCATACTCACCCATCCCACCCATCCCGCCTCGAACGCCGCAACAACCGCAGCGCAGCACCGTTGGACGTGTGTTCAAGGCAACAGTATCCATCATTGCTGTGATCATTGGTGGACTGCTGCTTCTCGCTTCCCTGGGAACACTGGTCATATCTGGTTTCGGGCAAGCATTCGCCATGTTTCTTGTGTCGGCGGGCTTCCTTGTACCCGCTGGTTGGTGGTTTATCTGCGAATACAAAGACATGCAGCGGGCAAAAGAACAGCAGCGTGGTTTCTTTGGTCAAAGTGCGGCTCCCGCGCAGCGCCATTGGAAGGTTGTGGCACTGGCGGCCGTGGTTGCAGCAATCGTGGGAATGGCGCTCGTCAAACCAGCGCCTGACCATGAGGTTGTGGGGACTTCAGTACCTATTCCCGCGACCTCAACGTCTGTGATGACTACCACGACATCAAAGCAGGAAACAACCCGGCGAACCTCAACCTCAACGACGACAACAACAAAAGTCACATCCGAGGTGGTTGCCCCTGTCTCGGAGCTGGTGCAAGCAAGCCCGGAACCCACGCCTGAACCGGAGACGCCTGAACCCCCAGCTCCGCCGATCCAGCCTGCCCAGGTGCAGAACCTCGTTGGAACACAGCAGAACAGCGCGGGCGCGTACCCCAACTGCTGCGCCGCATGGACTGCCGGTGATGCACCTGTGTATGCAGGTTCTCCAGGTTACGGTCCGCATCTCGACCGTGATCACGACGGCATTGGCTGCGAAAAGCGCCCGAAAAACTGCTAGTAGGTGCTTGTTGCAAAGTTTGCTTATCCCCAAGCACAAAAACACCCCATTTTCCAGCTTGGAGATAAGCAAACTTTACGGTACAAAACCGTGCTCCATGAAAATGCCGCTCAGGATAGATCATGGCGCAGGAAACCCGGCCGGTCCCGCCAACCTCAGCCCCCGAGGGCGTCGATAAGCAGTGGCAGTGCGGTCGCGGCGGTGGATCGCAAGAACACGCTGGCGAGCCGGGTGAGTTCAGTGGCGGCGGGGGAGATTTCCAGGATTGGCGTGCCGAGTTCCGCGGCGATAATCGGCAGTGATGCTGCGGGCTGCACAATGCCGGAGGTGCCCACAATTACCACGAGGTCCGCGTTGGTCATTTTTTCCTCGGCGGTGGCCCACTCGCGCGGCGGCAATGCCTCCCCAAACCACACCACACCTGGGCGGATCGGGTTTCCACACAGCGGACAGTCGGGCGGCGTGAGGCGTTCAACGGGCTCGTCCGGCAGGTCAACGTTGCGGTAGGGGCGCGCGCAGATGGTGCATCGCCACTCGAAAAGGCTGCCATGCAGGTGAGTCACCTCCGGCGACCCCGCGCGTTCATGCAGGTTGTCGATGTTCTGGGTGGTCACATGCACGTCGCTTATCGACGCCCACCGGGCCAACGCCTCATGCCCCGCATTCGGCTGGGCATTGTGGGCCAGGCGGGCGCGCCATAAATACCAGGCCCACATGGGGGCAGGGTCTTTCACCCAGGCGGAAATGGAGGCCATTGCCTGCGGATCAACGTTTTCCCACAGGCCAGTGGTGTCATCGCGGTAGGTTTCCAGGCCACTTTCGGCGCTCATTCCCGCGCCGGTGAATACCTCAACGTGGCGAGCGTTGCGGGCAAGGTTGAGGGCCTGGTCAAGGGAGCGGTTGAAGTCTGCGTTGGGGGTCATGGTGTCGAGGGTAGTTGGGGTTGCAGAATCACAGTAATCGTATATACTCGGTTGTGATAGTCCCCTTCCCAAGCCTCTCAATGAAGCTCAAATGGGTTGGGCCTTATTTTTAGGAGCTTCATGAAACCTTGGCGCTCTTGGGGAGAGCAGCTGCAATTATTTAAAGATCGAGGTTTAATTTTATCCTCAGGGGATGATTGTCTAAAATTTTTAAAACAAGTAGGCTATTATCGCTTTTCTGGATATTGTAGATATTTTCAGAAGTCTCCCGAAGATGGTGTAAATGAATTTATTTCCGGGGTGACTTTTGATCAAATATTTGAAATATATTCCCTTGATCAGAGATTGCATCAGTTTCTGATGGGGCCGATTTCTCAAATATAGATATTATTGCGCAATCGATATGCCTATATAGTTGCGGAGAAGGGTGGGGCATATGGGGAGTATCTTTGCGATTCCTATTTTTCTGGCGCTGAGTCATCTGAGTCGTTATCGGAAGCGTGCATTCGGGATATTGAACGAAGTAAAGACCGCCATATTCTTAGGTATCGCGATGATTCCGCTTCTGAAAAATATGCCAAACTTCCAGTTTGGTCTGCGGTTGAAGCTTTTTCTTTCTGTACGCTTTCAAAGTGTATTGAGAGGGGTTATCATGGTCAAATGTCTCATCTGATTTGTGAAGATATTGGTCTTGCTAAAAGTGGATTCCCCTCTCGCTTGCGGTCTATTGTTTATTTAAGAAATAGATGTGCTCATTATGGGAGATTGTGGAATCATTGTGTGATTGATGCCGGTGCTGTTCCGCATAATGTGCGTAATAAGGCAAAGCGGCGGTTGGCTATAGGGAATTTTACGCCAAGATCAATTATGGATGTTATTGTTTCGTTGGATGATTTTCTTAAAAAAATGAATATAAGATCAGATTTTCTTGAGCAATTTGAACAATTATTCATGCTGGACAATGATGTCTTTAGGCGGGGGATGATTGATCCTCGGTCTACGAAAGATCGGTATCAACACTAGTGGTTCATTGACTCGCGGTCAGGTAATGTGCCTATTTGGGTCTTATGGGTTTGCCCTGCGTTGTGATGGTTGGGTGGCGGCCATGACTGCGTTAATAAGTTCACTTACCCCGGGTTCTTCGATGGGAAAATGCCCACATTCTTGGAGTAGGGTGCAGCCTGCAGGTTGTGGCATGGTGGCGAGTGTATCCATGCTGAGGTGCGGAGGCGTCCACGCGTCGCATTGTGGGTGCGCGAGGTGGACAGGCACGGTTGGTGGGGTGTGCTGGTAGCGAAGAAATGATGCGAGGAATCCTAGTGGAATCTGTGCTCCTCCGCCAAGGGGGTCGCGAGCACATAGCGCCGAAAGTTGTGGATTGCGGCTCATGCGTCTGAAGTTCGCGACCCACCGCATGGGGATCATGATGCGTGCGATGGGGCCGCGAGCGAGTGGTGCCACTAGTCCGGAAAGCACCCCGAAAGGACCAAATGTGGTCATATGCGCTTGGGCTTGCCATGTCCGGGGATTGAGAAGGCACGTGGCTACAACAGCGTGAACATGCCTGGATTGTGCAGCTACCTCGCTGGCAAGCAAGCCGCCGATGCTTGCCCCGACGAGAATGAGCGGACGGTTGTCAGAATGCGCATCAATGTAGTCAACCAGCACATTCACCCAGTCTTGGTAACGAATGTCCTGCGGATATGGTGTTTTTGTGAGGCCGTAAAGCGGCAAATCAATGGCGGAAACATCGATTCCTTGTGCTGCGATGAGGCTGGCGATAGGCCATAGCGCGCCGCTGTGTCCACCTGCACCGTGAATAACGAGGACGCGCGCGTGGGCATCAGTGTTGTGGGTACATGCAACATGCACGTGGTTTCCGCGCCAGGGCCACCACGTGTGCTCTGGCGCAGTTATCTGCGCTCGTAGTTCTGGAGGGTAGAAAGCGCTGTAGGCAGCCCACATGGACCTAACGCTATCAGTCCTCGTGCCCCCTTGTCCCAATACATCATGCTCGCTATTATCACTTCTGCGGCCTGACGTATGAGGGGTGTGTGAGCATTCCAAAAGGTGGCGTGACATTGGCCAAGGGGTCGGTGGTTCAAACCAAATGGTCGGCGGGGTTCGCCTTGAGCTGACTCTGGGGTACACCGACCAGGCATGGTGCGTACCGTAGGGATATGGTGGATAAGCTGGGAAAACATAATACGGCGAAAGCGTACTGCGGCGTGGGTTGAATCTAGACTCATGTTAGTTTTATAAAAATAACATCTACGGCTATGATGATTCTTAGTTTCTCAAACAGAAGGAATCATCAATGTCTACACGACTTTCTATGCGTATGACCTGCGCACTTCTCGCTGGCGTCGCGGCAACTGTTGGCTTTGCAACCCCCGTCGTTGCCCAGTCATCAGACCTCAGCTCCAGCTTCTCAAAGCCCTCCAAGCCTGAGGCTCCCAAGCCCTCGGAAAAACCTGCAGAAAAACCCACGTCTGAAGCCCCCACGCCTCCAGCTCCTGACGCCAACAAACAGTCTGAGGCTGTTTTGGGCAAAGGCTACAAGGCGACAACAAAATGCGAAGGCCGCGATGGCATTTTCAATTTTGAGTTCACTGCACCGGAATCTGCCTTCTACCATGTGGTTCTGCATGACATATACAACCTTCAAGAGCAGCCAATCGCAGTAGTGGACCGCTGGGTAAACGAGGGCGAGAAAGTGACTTTCCGGAAGGAAATTGTGCAGCGCCATCCACTTGTCTTGATCAGTTCCCGAGTGCAACGCAACACCGATGATTATGGGAATTCACCGCTGATCAGCAAAGACTCCGTGAGTATTGGCCCCTGCGTGTACCCGGGCAAAGAGTTCTAATCAGCACGCTTATCGACGCCGCGCGGGGAACACGGCGTCGATAACTCACCGTTAACTCTTTGTTGCGGTAACAAAATAGGTCGCCGACCAAGGGCCGGACCACCACATTTCCCATCCGACTGAACGGGTGTGAGTATCGGTGGCGCCGGCTTCTGTGAGTGCTGGGCCGTATTCTCTGGCTTTAAATGGGTCGGCAATAATGATGTGGCCACCTGGCTTGGCCACGCGATATGCCTCGTGAACTGCCTTTTTGCGGCCTTCAACAGAGTGGATATTGTGAATGGCCAGGCTGGAGACAACCACATCAAAGGAATTGTCGGGGAAGGGGAGAGCTGTCATATCGGCGGTTTCCAATGTGATCCTATCGGCAACTCCCTCGATTTCCGCGTTACGTAGTGTCGCGTCCATGGAGTTTCCTGATTGATCAATGGAACGCCACAGGTCAATGCCAGTTGCTGTGCCATGGGGAATGTGTTTTGCTGCGGCGATGAGGACGGTACCATGGCCGCATCCCATGTCCAAGATCTTTTCGTTTCCTTGAAAAGGAATGTCGTTCAATACGCGGTCCCACACCACGAATTTTCCGCGAAATGTCGCGTGTAAATAGAATCCCGCCTGGATGGCAGATAAGACTGCGCCAATGTAGAACCACGGCGACCATATCAGGCCGCAGATGATGAATATGATGGCCCCGATGCTGAACGCTGCGGGTACGATCGGTCCGTCAATCCCGTAGCTAGCCTTTGCTTTGTGTGGTTGTGCCATTGTTATGCCTGCCTTTTCTAATGTCCTTCATCAGAATGAGTCAGCAGTAGCGCGTAGAGCAATACTTGTTTATCGGTGCAGTCACATTAGGGGGCGATCTCGCCACTCACAATTGTGGTGGTAGCGCCCCCAACCCACACTGCGCCCTCATCGTCAGTGGTAATAGTGACCACCCCGGCGCGGTGAAGATTGCCGCCCTGGGTCACGGTATATGTGCTGGGTGCGGCACCTTCCCGGATTAACCACTGCGCAAGCGAAGCGTTGAGGCTACCGGTAATCGGATCCTCCAACACCCCAACTCCAGGTGCGAAAGCGCGCACCTCAAAAGTATGGGGGCTGCCGGTGGGGTGCGGACCCACAACGCCCACCAGGGCGTCGTTAAGTAGATTGAAATTGGGTTCAAGAGCGGTGACCTGCGCGGCGCTGGCGAGCTGAATACCCGCCCAACCTGGACCGTTGTCCACCCACTGGTGCGCGACAACATCCTTGCGAGTAATGCCCAGCCCTGCAGTGAGGTGATCGAGTTCGGCATCGGACAGCGGGCCGCTGCGGATAGTGTCAGGAGCCTTGAAAAAGTACTGGTCGTTGATTGTGCGGATCTCCACAAGCCCAGCACCGCACTGCTGAATAATGCGATCAGCGGTGTGCTCAGGGTGCTGTTCATGCCACGCGTGTGCCGAACCAAGCGTGGGGTGCCCGGCAAAAGGAATTTCACTATTCGGCGTGAAAATACGCAGTGCGTAGTCGGCCTCAGGCGAGGTAGCGGGCGTAATGAACGTGGTTTCAGACAGGTTTGTCCAGCGCGCAATACGCTGCATCTGCTCGCCGGTTAAACCGTCGGAATCGAGGATAACTGCCACCGGATTTCCCATGAACGGTTCCGTGCTGAAAACGTCTACCTGCGCAAATGCTCGCCTTGTGTTCATGCGGTCATTCTGGCATAAAAACTGGAGGTTGTGTATGAGTTGAGCTATGGGGTCGTTACCAAACACAAGACTTGCCGCGGTGCGTGATGTGGGCGACATTGCCCAGCTTCTGGACGCTTTTAACCGCGAATATGACGAGCCTTCCCCAGGCGTGGAGTTTCTTACTCGTCGTCTTCATGAACTTTTATCCAGTGACCTTGCATATGTGGTTGTGGCCGGTGACCCTATTATCGCGTTTGGTCTGGTTACGCTGCGTCCCGACGTATGGGCAAACAGCCTCATCGCCACATTAGATGAGCTATACACCGTGCCGGAGTGGCGCGATAACGGCTACGGCAGCCATATTTTGCGCCACGTAATCAGCGAGGCAAAGGCTCGTGGTGCGGGTGAGTTAACTATTGGAATTGATGCCCCGGATATCGATGCCCAGCGTTTTTATGCACGGCACGGTTTTCCCATTGGCGATGCCTATATCGCACGCAGGGAATTGTGAAGTACGCTGCTTAGCGACGCCCCGTGCGCTGCTCACCTGCGTAAATATAGGTTTGTAGAACACCATAACCCCTCTATAACCCAATAACCCCACGCAGCTCCTCACTAATAGCATCGAGCCGCTCGCGTGCTTCCTCCCAGGTGCCGCCTGGGAGGATGACTTCTAGGTAGCATTTGAGTTTCGGTTCGGTGCCGGAGGGGCGGATGATCACGCGGTCGTTGGCTGCGGTGAACAGCATGAGTCCGTCGGTGGGCGGAAGCCCGTCGTAGCCTTCATTCAGGTCAATAACTGACACAACCTCTGAACCAGCAAGTTCAGCAGGAGCCGTCGAGCGTAACTGCTGCATCGCCGCAGAGATGAGACCTACATCCTCAACCCGAAACGTCACTGGGGCGGTGGCGTGCAAGCCGAAGCGGTCGGCGAAGCTGTCCAGCACATCCTGGATGGTGCGGCCGTCGATACGCAAGCTATCAGCCAGTAGCGCCATGGTGACGGCGGCGGTGATGCCGTCTTTGTCGCGTATATGTGCTGGGTCGCAGCAGTAGCCGATGGCTTCCTCGTAACCAAATACCAGGTCAGGTACTCGTGCAATCCATTTGAATCCGGTGAGCGTGGTGCGGTGTTCCAGCCCGTGGTCTGCGGCGATGGCCCCGAGCAGGCGGGAGGAGACAATGGAGCTGGCCAACACGCCGGGCCCAACGCCACCACCCTCAACCCGGCCAGCAACATAATCCCCCAACAAGCACCCGGTCTCATCCCCAGAAAGCTGCCGCCAATTCCCCTGACCTGTGGGAATCGCCACGGCGCAGCGGTCTGCGTCGGGGTCAAGGGCGAGGATCAGGTCGGCATTCACGTCACGGGCCAGCGCTATGGCTAGGTCAAGCGCGCCGGGTTCCTCCGGGTTGGGGAATGCAACGGTGGGGAAGTCCGGGTTGGGCGCGAATTGCTCTTCCACCACATGGACGTCGTTAAACCCCGTAAGGCTCAGGGCCTGCCGCGCCACCTCGCCGCCAACGCCGTGCATGGCGGTGAGAACAATGCGCACGTCACGCAGCGAACTACCCAGCCGAGTAACCTCTTCAAGATACGCAGGCAGCACATCCACCTTCTCCACCCGCGACGCGTTACGCGCGATCTGGTCGGCTGGGGGAGCCTCAGTAATGCACGCCATGATCTCGGCATCGGCAGGCGGCACGATTTGCACCCCATCGGCGACCCCAGTGGCGACGCGTCCACCCAGGTACACCTTGTATCCATTGTCGGTGCGCGGGTTGTGGGATGCGGTGATCATGATCCCGGCATCGGCATGAAGTGCGCGGACGGCGAAGGCGGTGACGGGCGTCGGTAAGCAGGGCGGGAGGAGGAGTGCGGTGCCGCCAGCTGCGGAAATGACTTCGGCTGCGGTGGTATAGAAGTCGCTGGAGCCATGACGGGCATCGCAACCAATAACCACGCGGGGCGCCTCCACCTGCCGCCCCAACCAGTCCATGAGCCCGTAGGTGGCACGCGTAACGACGGCCCTGTTCATTCTGCTTTCCCCAGCCCCCACCTCGCCGCGCAATCCAGCGGTGCCGAAGGTGAGTGGCCCAGAGAAGCGGCTTTGCAGTTCGGCTGCGCGCACCGGGTCCTCAAGGAGGTCCAGCACATAGGCTGCGGCCTCCGGGTCAGGGTCATGGGCGGCCCAGTCACGTGCCACATCGGTGATGCTCATGACTTCCAGCTTATCGACGCCCCGTTAGTACTTGGTCCAACGCAGCAGGTAACGGTAGTACAGGGCGCGGCGGATATGCGCGCCGGGCAGTACGTCGCTGGCGATGTTGCGGATGTCGCGCAGGCTGAGTGTGGGCGCGGCTGTGCGCATGTTAGGGTCGTGTGTTTCTTTGTGCAGGTAGGAGCTTATTTTCACCACTGGGAGCAGCGCCCCTGAGATGGCCCAATCCATGAGAGAACTGTTGCGGGCCAACCCAACCACAAGAATCTGACCGCCGGGACGCAGCATATTTTTTGCTTTAATGAGCGCGCAGCGCGTGTCCATGTGGTGCAGTGAGGCGACAAAGATGATGGTGTCAAAGAGCTGATCAGGCGAAAAGTTGTCGAAGGTTGCGCTCTGGATGGTGGGCAGCGTGGCGGTAACATTCGGATCTATTCCCGTCACGGATGCGCAGGTTGCAGATAGTTTTCGAACAAGCAGCCCGTCGCCGCAGCCGACATCAAGAACGTCGCCATGCGCGTGCCGCATGACCCACGGGTGATAGGCGATGTTGTGGTTCCAAGGGGTAGCGGACATCAACGTTCTTTCTTGCTTTCGGCACTGATCTTCAGTGCAGTGATGAATTCGTGGTAGAGCTCGTCGTTGTTGAGCAGGTCGTGGTGGGTGCCGCGGTTTCGGATGCGCCCGTTTTCCAACACAATGATCTGGTCGGCATCAAGAACGGTGGAAAGTCGGTGTGCGATGGTGATCACGGTGCCGGTTGAGGCGGCTTTGGAGATCACGTTTTGGATAGCGGCTTCGGTGATGCCGTCGAGTTGGGCTGTGGCTTCGTCGAGGAGGAGGACGTCGGGAGTGCGCACGAGGGCGCGGGCGATGGCCAGGCGTTGGCGTTCCCCGCCGGAGAGGCTGGTGCTGCCCACCGGGGTGTCGAGTCCTTCGGGGAGCCCACTGATTTTTTCGTCGAGGCGGACTGCCCGGAGGGCGTCCCAGACTTCATCGTCGCTGGCATCCACTACTCGGAACAGCACGTTGTCGCGAATGGTGCCGTTGATGATGGGGGTTTCTTGTTCGACGTAGGCGATGTGTGAGCGGACGTCGTTAAGGCTGAGGTCGTGGTAGGGGATGCCGTTCATTTCGACGGTGCCGCGTTGGGGGTCAATGAAGCGGAGCAGCAGGGAGAAGATGGTGGTTTTGCCTGCGCCGGATGGTCCGACGAGTGCGACGTGCCCGGATCGCGGCACGTCCATGCTGATGTTTCTGAGGGCGGGTCGTTGGGCGTTGGCGTATCCGGCGGTGACATTGCGCAGGGAGAACACGGAGTCTTGCGCTGGGTTTTCTAGTTCGCCGTGGGTTTCTATGGGCCGGCCGGCGGGCACGGCCAACCGCCCGGACCGTCCAGACTGCGCTGACCTTTCCAGTTGCTCCGCGCGCCCCAACTCCAGCTGGTCCGATGTAGACCTTGAATCTGCAGGTCCCGCCGATCGTGTGAATGGCCGTGGCCGGTGGGAACTGAGACCGGTCAGGTCTTCGAGTTCGAGTTTTTCGGTTTCTCGGATGCGTTCGGCGGCGGCCATGCCGGATTGGATTTCGGTGAAAGCCATGGTGAGGCTGGATACGGGTTGGACGATGTTGAAAGCGTAGAGCAGGAACGCCACGAGGGTGGATACTTCGATGGATCCGTTGCTGACGCGCCAGGCACCGACGCCAAGCACGGCGATGAGGGCGAGTTGGATACCGCCGCTGGCCACGACTCCGACGGCGGAGGAGACCCATACGGCGCGGACTGCGTAGCGGTTGGATTCTTGGGCTTTGTCGGAGATGCGGGCAATTTCGCGGTCTTCAGCCCCGCTTGATTTGACGGTGCGGATGGCCCGCATGCCGCCTTCGAACATGCCGCCGACTTCGCCGAGTGCGCCTTGGGCACGTTTTCGTGCGCGACCGATGTGGGGCATGAGTGCACCAAGGAACACGCCGATGATGATCAGTGCGGATAGGGTGCTGAGCAGGAGCGGGACGTCGAGAACCGCCATGAGCACGATGGTTCCCACGAGAGAGACAGTGCCGTTGACCAAGTTGAGAAAGCTTGAGGTTGTAGCTTCCCTGAGTAGCACGGTGTCGCTGGTCACGCGGGTGACCAGCTCACCCGACGTGAAGTTTTGGATTTGTTCGAGTTTCGCCCGAAAAAAACGGTTGATCAGTGAAATCCTGGCATCGAGCACAATGCCTTCCGCGACACGTCCCAGGATGGCGGCCTGGGTGAAACCCGCAACAATGGCCAGGGCGAGGAGTCCCAGCAGGATGGCGATGGGGCCGCCGAGGGATTGTCCTTTACCAAGAGTGTCCAGCACCCATTTGGTGGCCATGGGCATGGCTAGTTCCATGCTTGTTCCCACCAGGCCGAAGAACACGCCTACGAGCAGGATAGGGAGATGTGGTCTGGCAAAAGACCAGATGAGCTCGTAGTTTGAGGCACCTTCGCTTTTTTTCCTATGTCGGGCACGGGCCGGACTTGGGTTTCTTTGGCTGTTGTAGGTGCTCATATATCTTGTACATGTTCTTTTCTCGGGAGGCTGGTTTCTCCCTACTAACCGTAGCCCAGTTTCGGTAATGGTGCCACATTTCCCACGGGTATCATTGTTCATAAAAGTGCACGTCAGGGCTAAATTTGCGCAATTGTGGATGGTTCCGTATAGTTCTTTGCAGTCGCCACAAGCGACGCGCTCCCATCGTCTAGGGGCCTAGGACACCGCCCTTTCACGGCGGCGACACGGGT
>ERZ773075.396-NODE-396-length-34804-cov-22.5412_pt1 | contig 34804 bp, 32 predicted proteins | sample MGYA00580614_ERZ773075 | MGnify/ENA primary metagenome ERZ773075 (study PRJEB29015, sample SAMEA2738021) | human oral metagenome | biome: human oral; feature: human-associated habitat; material: dental | place: China | collected 2043 ...
CCGAAACAGCACAGGAAATCCACGAAAAATACGGTTTCGTTTCATGACGGCCATACGACTCCGTCATCTGTTATATTATTAGGAATATTGGTGATATGTGCACTCATTGGATAAGGCCCATCTCCCGACAACGAGTACCCTGCATGTCGTGGTATAAGAATTCCTTCGGTGAGTGACAGCCTGTATCCTTTATTCGCAAGGCCACTGAGCCCCCAGTTTTCAGGGCCCAAACTTGGTGTAAATCGGACGAGAGCATACCCCTTTCTGTGTCTCGTCCGGAGCCATCGAAGAAGGGTTGCCAGAACTTGTAGGCGAGGATCCGGGTTTTCTTCTGGTGTAAGCATCCATACTTTCTTTTCAAAATGGTGGATTGACACCATATACTCCCGTCAAAGTGATCTGCGTCTCTGGATTTGGGACAAGTATCTCATCTAATCCTCCCGCGTTTCCATCAAGTGGAAGTGCCGATCGAGAGGTCATACCTGAAGCGCCATTGACGACTCCCTCGCTTACGAATCTTCCATAATTTGCGCCTTCTGGAAGTCTGGCGATATCTCTGTAATTGGATATGGTTCTTGGGTCGACTCGGGTCCAACTGTGTCCCCATGGTCCGGACTGTTGTGCAAGTTCATCTGGAAGGGTCGGATCTTTCCCTCCATATGCGGTATACACGTTCGCCTTCTTTTGGGATCCCGGTGGAAACTATGGCTGTCACGAAACAAAATCGTTTCTGGTTTCGCGGGGTGGGAGGTGTTCGAAGTCGTGGTCGAATGTTCGGCTGGCGATGTATGAGGCGGACGCGCCGAGGGTTTCTTCGGGGGTCTCGTGCTGAATATTCGCGATGTCGTTCTTGGCCGCGTTCTGGACGTGCTCGACCGGGTTGTGGTCGGGCGCGTACGGCGGCGGATGGATCGGTGTGATGCGCTCCAGCAGCCGGCCGGGCTCGTGGAGGCCGGTCAACGCTTTCTCGTGGTGGGATCGGGCGTTGTCCAGAACGACTGCGATCTTCTCTGCCTCGGTTTCGCGTTGGAGTCGTTCCAGCGCGAGGATCGTCTGCTCGGTGTTCTGGTTCTGCTCGATCGGATACGGCGTGACTGTTCTGCTGGTCGGGGGGAGGGCGCCGAGGAAGGACTGGGACGTCTTCTTCCGGTTCACGGACGGTCTGGTGCGTTGTCCTTTCGGGGGCTGCGTGCGGCGGGTCTCGGCCTCGTGCTCGGGGCGGGCCTCGTCTGCCGTGTAGACCTCCCAGCCTTGGTCCAACAGGGCCTTGACTTGGGTTTTCACTTCGGTCATGCGTCTGGTGATGGCTTTCTCGTTGCGGTGCTTATCGAACGGGTCGGGCAGCTTGAAACTCAGCCCGCACAGGCGCAGGAGCAGCTGGTACGAGGAGTCCGCCTGGTACTCGACATCGAACATGATCTTCACGACGTCACGTATCGCCGGGACGTCCCAGAACTCGGCGTGGACGCCCGTCCGGGAGGGTGGCTGGGCGAGGATTTTCTTGAGTTCTTGTTTCTGGTCGCGGGTGAGTTTCGCCGCGTTCTGGTTCCCCGCATGGCCGGTCAGGACCGAGCACATCCTGGTGGCCTGCCAGTCGGCCAGCCATTCCTGCACTGTCCTCTCGGCCCGCTCAACCATTTCAGCGATGATACCCACACGACGCCACGAGAGGCGTACAGGATTGCTTCTGCTTTCATCCGCACCAGCACATAATTGTCGGAACGCTTCTTCCACCTGATCAGGACGGCTGTTTCCTCCAAGGTGACCCCGACCTGCACGCCCCGATCATATCCGAAACAGCACAGAAAATCCACGAAAAACACGGTTTCGTTTCATGTCAGCCGTAGGTGTCTCACTTGGGTTACGTCAGGATTTTTGCATAAGTCCCCAAGAGTTCTGAATGCATCCAAAACGTGCTAAGTCTTCCACGGGTCTAATTCTTTAAGTGTAGAGGGTAGCCAATCTCGTAGAATGGAACCAGGCTTTCCAGGGTCTGGGATCATCTCCATTCCACTGACGCTGACAAGATCTATTATCTCCTGATCTTGTCCATGCTTCTGGATGGCATCAGATATCCAGTCAATAATATTCTTTACCAATGGGGCATTATCATTGCAATTTGACGACATCCAACGAATGATGTCCGCCATGACAAGATGTGGAAGAATCTCTCCTTCCATCTCGTCCAAATGATCCTGGAGGGTTGGAACAAGCTCTTGATAATTAAAACACAGAGCCCCAATAAAAGCTACAGTTTTAGCGGACATCACGTCACCTTCAGTACTGATTTTAAATCATCGACAAGACTTTGTGCAACTAATCGATCATGCCAATCTGCATTCGGGTTTCTATCTAGCCATTTCGTTAAACCTCTTATCGACTCCTTTCCTTTTATGCTATGGGTTACTCCGTGTACTGCATCACCTGTCGCCATCTCGTGTCTAATGGCATCCATGGTAGTCCCGTCGCCAACGCGTTCAGGATTTGTAGTCCCTTTATAGAGATTATTTACGATGTTTTGGAGTTTAGGTGATTGAACTTCAGGGGTTGGCAGAATCTGATTCGGTGTGCACATGTTGTGGACTGTTGTCCATGTGGTGCCGGCTAGGACGTGGTAGGTGTGGAGGTCTTCGATTTCGAGGTTGTGGACGGTGCGGGTGTGTCCGGTGGTCTGGACCGCGGTGACGGTGACCCAGGTGTTGTCGGGGGTGTGGAGCCGGTCGCCGGGAGCGATCCCCGATGCCAGTGCCCTCCAGCTCACCGGTCTTTTCGAACGCCCCAGCTTGCATGGCCATCCTCGTCGAGGTGGATCTGGTCAAATCGGAGGGCCTGGATGCACAGCAGATGTCAGGCTGGCCCTGGGTCGTTGTTCTGATCGGCGAGCCAGGCTTTACCTGCGGGACTGTCCAGCCACTCCTGTTCGGTTGCGGGGAGGGCTAGTTCACTTTCTCGTGCCGTGTACCGGATCTGGCCGTTCGGAGTGGTTCCTTGACGTCTGACCTTCAGACGTGCGCCGACGGGAGGCCAGTTCTCGGGGTTGATGCAGAGGATGTCATCCCCGATGAATCTTAGATCGATGACACCGATGATGTCCGAGTCGTCGGTCCTCACGTCCAGGCCCCACGGATGGTGTTCGATGACTGTGCACCATTCTACCGGGCCATACCATGGCACTTCTTTTGTCATGTTTCCTCTCAACTAGTTGCATGTCGTCAGTCGGGTAGATATTCAGCTGCCGTTACATGGGATCCATTCTCGGTTGATGGTCAGTTCGTTGAAACGATCTATCTTGCCTGCTGGTATTGCATATTGAACACTGTTGGGACCTCCCTCTTTATAGGGGTATTCATATTGCGCGAATTCATTCTTGAAGTCGAGGTGCATGTCGAATCGGGTGTACCCGTTCTCGTAGTTTCCGATTCGTGGATCGGCGAACGTGCGTGCCGCCGCTTCGTCGCCGACGTATGCGCTCTTGTCGCCGACTTGGAAATCTGCGGGATCTAAACCATCGAGTGCTTCACGGTCACCGACTCCGCGGCGCGGCGTACGGTAAACACTGATTTTCTCGGCGGCGTCTGTGCCGATGGTGGACAGTTGGCGTTCGCCGGTGGTGCGGGCGGCCTGTTCGGCTGCTTCGCGTCCGGTGGTCTCGAGGGCTTCGCGGCCGGCCGTTTCGGCTGCTTCGCGTCCGGCCGCGGCTCCTCCGCCGCCGGGGATGGGGATGGCGCCGATCGCGGCCTCGACGCCGACCCGGCCCCAGTCCACGGACCCGTTGTCGTGCTTCTGCTGGGCGATGCTGATCCCGCCCGAGGTGAGGGCCCCGGACAGGCTCATGAGCGCGACGCCGGCGGGTCCACCGACGCCGGTGAACATGAGCGCGACACCGGCGGCGACCGCGGCGCCGGCGGCGATGTACTCCCAGTTGTCCTTCAGCCAGTCCCCGGCGGCCGCGAGGCCGGTCGTGTGCTGGTCCTTCCACTGGTCGAACTCGGCGTCGGTGAGGGGGTGCAGGCCGGACGGGTCGGTGAAGGCGACCGGGTTGTTGGCGGCGTACGCGTAGGGGTTGCCGGCCCAGCCGGCCCCGGTCGTGGGGTTCTGGGGGTCGGGGCTGAGGAAGGCCCGGGTGGTGGGGTCGTAGACGCGGGCGCCCAGCAGCTCGAGGCCTCCGGGCAGCACCAACTCACCGGCCCTGCCCAGTAGCAGCCCACCGCCGGCGGCCGGGGTGGTGTCGAGTGGGGTGCCGGCGCCGGCGGCCCACGGGTCCGTGCCGGTGGTGCGGGTGGTGCGCCAGCCGGGGGTCTGCCAGCCGGCGCCGGTGGTGGCGGTGAACCCCGGCACGCTGATCATGCTGGTGTCGGCGGCTGACAGCAGGGACGGGAACCCGGCGGCGGTGTCCCAGTCCAGGGGCTGGCCGTCGAGGGCGGCGAGTTCACCGAGCGCGTCGGTGAACAGTGATGTGCGGGCCCGTTCCAAGGCCGAGTCGATGGTGACGGTCTCGAGGCGGGCCAGGGGCCCCCACCCGTAGGTGCGGATGGTGCCGTCGGCGTGCTCCTCGCGGACCCTGCGGCCGGCCGCGTCATAGGAGAACCAGACCGACAGGCCCTCCCCGCCGCCGTCATCCCGGCCGTCACCATCCCGGCCGTCACCATCCCGGCTGGCGTCCCGGCCGCCGTCATCCCGGCCGGTGTCCCGGCCGGTGGTGTCCACCCGGGTGAGTTGGCCGGCCGCGTCCCAGGTGTACCGGCGGGTGGCCCCGTCGGGGGTGGTTTCGGCGACGAGTCGGCCGGCCGGGTCCCAGGTGAAGGCGGTGGTGCCGCCGTCGCCGGTGGTGGCGGTGAGCTGGTTCGCGTCGTCGTAGGTGTAGGCGGTGTGGGCCCCGTCTCGGCTGGTCCATGCGACCCGGCCCTGTTCGTCGCGGCCCACGGCCGTGTGCGACACCACACCGCCGTGGCGGACGATGTGGCCGGTGACGAAGCCGTCGGTGTGCTCCCATTCCTGGCGGGTGTCCCCGGCGGTCGCGGCGACCATCCGCCCGGACGGGCCGTACTCGTAGACCACCCGCCCGAACGCTGAACTGGTGACCTGGGTGAGCCTGCCGGCCGGATCGTAGGCGTAGTCGGTGCGGGCGCCGTCGGGGGTGCGCATCCACGCCCTGCGCCCGTCGGCGTCATAGCCCCAGGACACGGCCCGGCCGTCCCGGGCCCGCTCGACGAGCCGGCCCGCATGATCCCACCGGACCGTGTGGGTGACACCGCCGGTCTCGGTCACCCGCATCAAGCGGTTCACGAAGTCGCGCATGACTCGGTGGTGCACGGCCCCGTCCCAGGACAGGGCCTCGAACCGGCCCGTGCGGTCGTAGGACCAGCCGGTCACATGCCCGTCCGGGCCGGTCTGGGACGTCTGCCGGCCCGCCGCGTCGTACTCGCCGACCGTGACCCTGCCCAACGGGTCCACCAGCTTGACCACCCGGCCGAGCTCGTCGCGTTCGTACCGGGTCACCCCGCCGGCCGGGTCCGTCACCGTGACAAGGGCCCCGGCCGTGTCGTAGCCGTACCGGGTCACCCCGCCCGTCCCGGAGACGGCCTCGACGAGGTTCCCGGCCCGGTCGTACCGGAACCGGCGCCGCCCGCACACCGGATCGGCGAGACCCCTCACACGGCCCGACCGGTCATAGGCGTACCGGGTCGTGCCGTACCCCGGCACGTGCCGGGCGGTCACCCGCCCGCACTCGTCATAGGACCACCAGGCCCGCTCCCCACCAGGCCGGACCTCCTCCACAAGCCTCGAATCCGCGTCATAGACGAAACAGGCCACCCCGCCCGCCGGGTCGGTCACCCGCGCGAGCCTGCCGCAGACGTCGTAGTCATACCGGGTGACCGCCCCCGACGGCCGCACCACAGCGGTGACCCTGCCCGCCCGGTCCCGCACCAGCCCGGTCGTGTTCCCCCCACCATCGACGAACCCGACCGGCCGACCGCACAAGTCATACGACGTCACCCGGTCCGCCCCGTCATCACCGGTCACCGCGACCACCCGGCCCAGCCCGTCCGTGGTCACCGACTCCGACGCGGCCCCGTCCGACACCGTCCGGACCCGCCCCCGGCCGCCCGTGACCCAGTCCCTGCGCACCCCCGTCGGATCCACCGTCGCCGCCAGCGCACCGGCGGCGTCGTACTCCCGCCGCCACACGCCGCCCGCCGGGTCCACCGTCGCCACCAACCTGGACAGGCCGTCATGCACGTACCGCCACCGGGCCCCGTCCGGAAGCACCGCCCCGGCAAGATTCCCCGCATCATCCCACCGGGACGTCACGACCCCGCCCAGCGGATCCGTGTACGACTCCCGCTCCCCGTGCCCGCCGTACCCGTACCGCCTGCGACCCCCATCCGGGGCCACCACACCGGCCAGTCTGCCGCCGGCCGTGTACTCCCACCGCCACAGCGCCCCGTCCGGGTCCCGCCGCGAGACCAGCCGGCCCGCACCGTCGTACCGGTACACGGTCCGATGCCCCAGCGGGGTCACCGCCGCGACCACACGGCCCGCCCCGTCACGTTCGAGGCGGGCCGCATTCCCGTCCCCGTCAGTCGACGACACGAGATCCCCGTGCCCGTCATAACCCAACCGCACCGCCACACCGGCAGGATCCACCACCCCGACGAGCAGGCCCCGATCCCACACAAGACGAGACACACCCCCGCAAGGGTCAGTGATCACCGACGGATTCCTGTCCCCGCCCGCATAGCCGTACGAAGTGACCGCAGGCCCCGACCCACCAGCGGCCTCGTCAGTGGTGGACGCTCCCGCAACAGCCCCACCAGCGCCCCCGCCGCCATTACCGGGGCTACTGGCGTCGGACGCCCCCGCAGCAGCACCGCCGCCATTGCCGGCGGTGCTGGTGGTGTCGGTGACGGTGACCCGCACGACCCGGTCCAGACCGTCCCATTCGTAGTCGGTGCGGGCCCCCGACGCCTCCAGACGCGTGACGAGCCGGCCCCGCCCGTCATACCGGAAAACGGTCACCGCGCCGTCGCGGCCCGTCACCAGGGTCCGGTTGCCCCACCGGTCCCAGCCGATGGACTGCCGGGCCCCGTCGGTGTCGATCATGCCGACCAGACGCCCGTGCTGGTCGTGGATCCACGTGTTCGCCCGGCCCCCGTCCGAGTCGGCGACCTGCGTCACACCGCCCGGCAGGTACGTGTAGTGCGAGACGCGGCCGAACCGGGACCGCTGCGACGTGACCTGCCCCCGCCCGTTGTAGGTGTTCTCGGTCTCGACCACACCATCCGGATCCACCACCCGGCAGATCAGCCCCGCCTCGTCCCACCCGTACCGGCGGGCCCCGCCCGCGGAAGCGGCCTCCACCAGCCGGCCCGCCGGGTCGTAGCCGTAGTCGACGCGACGCCCGTCACTGGCGGCCAGGGCCGTGACCCGGGTGCCCTCCGGATTCCACTCGATGGTGACCGCCCGGCCCCGCTCGTGCGCCAGGCCCACCAGGCGGCCGTCGTGCCACCGGTAGCCCACCCTGGTGCCCGCGCCACGGGACACCGACACGGGCCTGCCCGCACGATCGAACACCCACCGGCCACCCGCATTGTCCGACACCACGAACCAGCCGGCGGTAATGGTGGAAGGCCTTTCACCAGCAGCAGGGCCGCCAGTAGTAGCGGTCGAAGCAGCAGCGCTGGAGGCGTGAGAGCCCCCACCGACACCACCAGCACCGGGGGCAGCATCGGAGGCGGAAGCATGCGCGCCACCGCCGGCGGAGGCGTCCCCGGCGGCACGCGCGCCCGACATGGCAGTGATACCACCGGAGACGTCCCCGGTGGCGGGGGAAACCCCGCCGGCCTCGGCGGCAGCGCCGGTACTGACGCCGGCCTCGGCAGCGGGGCCGTCGGTGGTGGGGGTGGCCATGGTGGTGGGGGAGTCCCCGCCGGCTCCGGCGGCAGTGCCGGTGCCGGCGGCGGAGGTGGCCTCGCCGGTGGGGCCGGTGGTGTGGAGCCAGTAGGTGTCGCCGTCGGCCTGGTCCCAGCCGTTGCCGAGTCTCGGGAACACGATGTGGCGGCCGGAGGGCTGTACCCACACCGCCCCGTCCTCGTCGATGGTCAGCCGCTGGTCGGCGGTCGAGGCCCAGCCGGGCCCGAACGCGCCGATGCTGGCCGACAGGGAGTTGTACACGCGTTCGAACCCCAACGACGCGGCCCCGCCGTCGAAGGACAGGTCGGTCTCGGGTTCGATGAAGTTCCCGGTCGTGGTGTTGACCGGGTCGTCCGCGTAGCCGGAGGTCTGGGGGTCGCCCAGGATGCTCGGGGCGGTCACGTCGACCGGCCGGCGGGTCTGGTCCACCCCGGCGGCCCGCAGGGATGCGTCGAGGGCCGCGTCCGAGACCGTGGAGACGGCCCCCGAGGCGCCGGCGGCCTCGAACGCGGCCGCGACCGTGTCGACCCAGCGGGTCTCGTTCGTGTTGTTCACGGTGAACGTGGCCAGGGCGCCCGTGATGCCGGACGCGTCGATGCTGCACCACGAGCATTTCGCCGTGAAGTCGGCGATCGCCCCGTCCAGGGCGCCTTTCTGGGTGGTGACCGTGTCGTTGGCGCCGGTCACGTTCGACGAGTACGTCCGCAGGTCGTCCGGCCGCGCCGAGCTCACCGCCCCCGCGCCGCCGGGTGCGGGCTCGGACCAGGGTGTGGTCGTCGGCTCGTGGGGCTGGGGGAGTGGTACCTGTTCTGGGCCCGAGGGGGGCTTGTCGCCGTTGGACGCCCAGTCCCAGCCCCTCTTGAGAATGTTCTCCCGGTCCTGCCGGTCCGCCCACTCCTTGGCCTGCCTCCTCCGCTCACGCTCGGCCTGGGCGGCCTCCTTCAGCTTCTGCACCTCGGCCACCAGATCATCCAACGCCGATGCGATGTTCGTGCAGTCCGTCGAGGCCGCCCTCGCGTTCGCGTCGAACACGTCCGCGTAATGACCCTCGAAATCCGCCGACGCCGCCGACGCCCACCCCGCCCGCGAGGCCGCCTGACCCGACAACGTCCCCGACAGCGCCGACGCCGCCGACCTCAACGCGTCGGCCGTCGCATCATCAAAAGCAACCGGCTCGTCATAGGCTCCCAGCCTGTCCGAGTACTCGGCCACGACACGATCCCTCCCACACGGCACTGACGGGCCAGCACCAGGGGGCGGGCGGCCACACCCCACCGACGCTAAAACAGGGCGCCGACACGGCGCCATGGGCTCCCGGCCCGGGTGGGGAGGGAATCAGGGAGACCCCTCAGGGGGGCGAGACCAGGGGCCCAGGAGGCGCACAGGACACGGCGTGCCGGGACGAGCTGCCCGGCTGCGACGAGATCCCGGGCCACGGACGCTCGGATCATGTCAGATTCTCGGGGTCGGCCTCCCCGCTCGTCGTCGCACGGGCCGGCGCCCGCCGCGGGCCAGTACACCGGCCACGTCGGGTCCGAAGAAGTCCGGTCCCTTGAGCACCTTGCCGTCCGCGCGGTGGATGGGCCGCCCGTCGGCGCCCAGCTTCGACATGTTCGAGCGCTGCACCTCGGCCAACACGCCCGGCAGGTCGATGCCGGTTTCCAGGGCCATGCCGTAGATGACGTAGACGAGGTCGGCCAGCGCGTCGGCGGTCTCGACCAGGTCGCGTTCGTCCTCGTCGACGGCGATGGCCCTCGTGAAGGCCTCCTCGAGGATCCCGCGGGAGGAGGGGCCGTAGACCGCGCCGACGAGCTCGGCGAACTCCTCGGCGATGAGGCTCATGCGCATGTGCAGGTGCTCGCGGTCCAGGCTCGGGCCGTCGGTGACGATCGGCAGGCCGTAGACGCGGTGGAAGCGCGCCACGAGGCCCTCGGGGCAGTCGCCCTCGCGGGTGGCGGTGGCGTCGGTCGGGGTCGCCTCGCGTTCGAAGGCCGGGGCGCCCGGGCGCGACAGCGGGCCGTCCCAGGGGTCCTGCGGGGCGCGCGGGTCGCTCGGCAGCAGGTCGGCCAGCCACATGTCGTGGCGTCTTTCACCGTCGGCGGCGGCGCTGCGCAGCCGACCCTGCTTGCGGAAGCCCAGTCGCCAGGCGATCCGCCAGCTCGCCCAGTTCGGGACGCCGTCATGGACCTCGGCCCGCCACAGCAGGCGCTGCGCGGCGATCCCGCCGTCCGGGTCGAGGGCCGCGTCGACGAGGGCCCGCACCGCGCGGGTGGTCAGGCCCCTGCCGCGCGCCGCCTCGCTCGTCCAGTAGCCGATCTCCCAGGTGCCGAACGGGCGCGCGGTAAGGCTCACCATGCCGATCGGTTCGAGCCCCCGCCCCGGGCGCACCGCCCACATCGGGTGCGCCCCGGTCCGCCAGCCCTCCTTCGTCGCCACCGTCACGAGGCGCTGCGCGTCGTTCCGGGTGAAGCCGGTCGGGATCGTCGTCCAGGCGGCGATGCTCGGCTCGGCGCAGATGCGCGCGAAGGCGTCGGTGTCGTCCCCGGTCGGGGCCGACAGCACCAGCCCGCCCGCGGTGATGAGGAAGGGCTCCATGTCGGGTGAGCCTACTGCGGCCGCGGTCCCCGGACGGCCCCGGGCGGACGAGGGGCCCCGCCGATCGGCGGGGCCCCTCGTGTCGACTCTCGGGGTCAGCGGAGCGCCTTGGTGAAGCCCGCCGCCTCGGCGGCCTCGGTGGAGACGAACCACACGTCGGCGTTGGTGCGGCTGTAGCCGGCGCCGTCGGGGGTGTGGTACTTCATCGAGCGTTCGTTGCCCTTGGTCGTGTAACCCTCGGGCGGATTGGCGCCGACGTAGGAGCCGGGGCCGTAATCCCTGGTCGTGCCCTGCCCGGTGGGCTCGGCGGGCGCCTCTGCAGCCTCCTCCACGGCGGTTTCAGGCTCGGCGACGGAGTCGCTGAAGTCGGTGGTCACGTCGTCGTCGCCGAAGGCGCCGCTGGGCTCGTGCGGGGTCCAGCCGTCGTCCTTGGGCAGGAGGATCTGGCGGACGACGAGGAAGACGGCGCCGATCACGGCGATGATGCCGAGACCGGTCAGCAGCCGGTGGTGCCTCTTGGCCGGACGGGCGGCCTCGGGCAAGTGCCTTTTCACCGAATCGGGCAGTTCGTCGGCCCTCTCGCGCACGGCGTCGGCGTACGTGCCGTCGCCCGCCTTCTCGAGCACCTCCAGGATGGTGTCGCGCGTCTGGTCGTACAGGGGGCCGGCCTTCTCGGCGGCGGAGCTGATGGCTTCGCGGGCGTTCTCGCCGGCGGCCGCCATGGACGTCTTGAGAGTCTTCCTCGACATGGGATTCTCCGATCCTCGGTGGGTGCTCGTGGTCGAGCCTGCTCGTGATCGAGCTGATGCCAGGCTACAGGCGGGTGGCCCGTCGTACGAGGGCGGATGGCCGGGCTCAGGGTCGATCGGGACCGGGGTGCCGGTCTCACCCCGGGCGGGGATGGGCCCCGCCGGCTCGGGGACGGCCGGTTTTGCCCGGTCTGAGAGGATGGACGCCGTTCTCGTACGACAGCTGGAGGGGGAGGAACGTGACGCAGGCCGTCCTGCACACCAACCACGGCGACATCGCGCTCGACCTGTTCGACGACTTCGCGCCCAAGACGGTGGCGAACTTCGTGGAGCTGGCCAACGGAACGCGCGAGTACCTCGACATGACCACGGGGAAGAGGGCGACCGGCCCGTTCTACGACGGCACGGTCTTCCACCGCGTCATCGACGGCTTCATGATCCAGGGCGGCGATCCCACGGGCACCGGTCGTGGCGGCCCCGGCTACCGCTTCGCCGACGAGTTCTACCCCGACCTCACCTTCACCAAGCCCTATCTGCTCGCCATGGCGAACGCGGGCCCGGGCACCAACGGCTCGCAGTTCTTCATCACGGTGGCCCCCACCCCGCACCTCAACATGCGCCACACGATCTTCGGCGAGGTCGCCGACGCGGACTCGAGGAAGGTCGTCGACGAGATCGCCGCCGTGGAGACCGGCCCGATGGACCGCCCCGTCGAGGACGTCGTCATCGACAGGGTCGAGATCATCTGAGCCCCCGGCACAGGGACGGGGCGGCGATGAGCGGTCGGTCCGCCCCCGGCCGGGCGCTGCTGGGCGCCCTCGCCCTGGCGCTCGCCGCGCCGCTGGCCGCCTGCTCGCCGTCCGGACCGTCGAGCGCCGACGACGCGCTGGCGGTGCTCGACTCGTCCATCGCGGCGGGCGACCGCGAACGCTTCGACACGGCCCTCGACCGGACGGTCCCGCAGTCCACCCGGGACATGTGGTGGTCCAATCTCGGCCGGCTGTCCGGCGTCGACTTCGAGCGGTCCGGGGACGGCTGGCGGGTCCGCTGGTCGGTGCCCGGCGAGCGGACCGCCGCGACCGAGGCCGTGAGCATCGCCACCGCGTGCGCCGGCAGCGTCTGCCGGATCACCGGGATCGGGGCGGCGTCCGGCCCGGCCCCCGCCTGGCTCGTCGAACCGACCGACGTCGTCTCCGTCGACGGCGCGGTGCTGCTCGTCGGACGGGGCGCGCCCGACCTGTCGGCCGCGGCGTCGGCGGCGTCGGCGGCGGCGCGCGATGCGGGCATGCCCCTGCTGACCGCCGACCCCGATGCGCCGCTCGTCCTCGAGGTGCCCGCCTCCGACAGCACGTACGCCCTGGTCACCGGCATGCCGGCGGCTCGCACACAGGGCCTCGGGGCCCTCACCCAGCGCGAGGGCGAGGCCCCGCGCATCGTCGTCAACCCGGCCGGGGCCGGGCAGTGGAGCCCCTCGCAGGCGGCCGTGCTCCTCACCCACGAGTCGGTGCACTGGCGCCTGTCCGGCCTCGGGGCGCCGGTCGGCGGCAACGAGTGGGTCAGCGAGGGCCTGGCCGAGTGGCTCGGCCTGCCCCGCGACGCCGGCGAGACCGCCGCGAGCCGGGCGCGGGTCGTCCGGGCCTGCCGCGACTCCGGCGGCGCACCGGCCCTGCCCGCCGACGAGCAGTTCGCGGCCACCGACGACGCCGACGCCCTGCGCGACGCCTACGCCCTCAGCTGGGCCGCCGTCGACGAGCTCGTCGACGAGAACGGGGCCGAGGCGGCCGGGGCCCTCGTCGAGCAGCTGTGGACGACGCCCGCGGAGCAGCTGGGCGGGGCCGCTGATCCGCTCCCGCGCTGGTGCGCCGCGAACAGCTCCTGACCATCGCCTCACGCGGCCCGGACGGGGCGACTCGGTGGGATGCCGTCGGCCGTCGACGGCCGGCCCGAGCGCCGCCCGGGCCGGGACGAGCGGTGCGCACGGCCTTTCACCCGTGCGCTCCGCCGCGGGTGCTGTCCGGGCCGGATGAACGTTGCCTGAGCAGGCATGGGGGTCCTCCCGGGCCCCGTCCCTCCGGGGCCGAGTCCTCTCCGGCGGCGCCGACGCCGCCGATAGAGTGGACGGCGTGTGGTACCGCTTCTTCAAGTACGCGCTGTTCCGTCCCGGCGTGAGGCTGCTCATGCACCCCGAGCTGGTGGACGAGCGGAACATCCCCGCCACCGGCCCCGCGGTCCTCGCGAGCAACCACCTCGACGCCGGCGACACCTTCACCCTCCCGGCGCTCATGCGGCGCCGCCTCATCTGGCCCGCCAAGAAGGAGCTCTTCGAGGGCAAGGGTCTGCGGATGCGCATCGTCGCCCGTTTCCTGCGCGCCGTCGGCATGGTGCCGCTCGACCGCTCCGGCGGTCGGGCCAGCGTCGACGCCATGGGGCCGGTCGAGGCCGAACTGGCCGCCGGCAATCTCATCGGCATCTTCCCCGAGGGCACGCGCACCCCGGACGGAAGGCTCTACCGCGGCCACACCGGCGTCGCACGCCTCGCCCTCGAGAACGGCGTGCCCGTCGTGCCCGTCGGCATGGTCAACACCCGGCTGCGCCGGGGCCCGCTGGGACTGCCCACCATGAAGGGCGCCCGCATCGTCATCGGCGCCCCGCTCGACTACACGCCATGGCGGGGCCAGGCCGATTCGGTGCGCGTGCTGCGCTGGGTGACCGACGACGTCATGGCCCACATCCAGCAGCTGAGCGGTCAGGAGTACGTCAACGTCTACGCCTCGCGCGTGAAGTACGGCAACCTCAAGGGCAAGGACCTCACCGGCCATCTGCGCGCCAGGGCCGACGAGGGCCTCGAGGCCCCGCCCACCGACGCGGAGCTGGCCGCCCGGGACGCCGGGTCCGCCGAACGGTCCGGGGCCGGCGAGAGCCATGACTGACGAGAACCGCTACGACGACCCGATGGCCCCCGACGAGGAGCCCGCGCCGGTCCCCGAGGAGGAGGCCGGGCCCGGCTCCCAGATCACTCCGGATGAACTGACCCGCGTCGAGCAGCTCGACGCGCCCGGGCGCGTCCGCGCCGCCTGGGGCTGGACCCGCCGGGCCGCCAGGACCACCCAGCAGGCCCTGTCCGTGCACGCCGAGGGTCTCGAGAGGCTGCCCGACGGTGCGGCGATCCTCGCCGCCAACCACGTCTGGGCCGGCGACTTCATCCGCCTCTGCGCGGCGCTCGACCGTCCGCTCCACCTGGCCACGGCCTCGGCAAACCGCCTGCTGCGCCGCCGCGTCCCCATCGACGACCCGGCCCAGGGCGACGACGCGGCCCGGGTGCTCGCCGACGGCGGCCTCGTCGTCGTCTTCCCCGAGGGCGCCCCCAGCCCCGACGGCGACATCCACCGCGGCGGCACCGACGTGGCCTGGCTGGCGCTGACCGCCAAGGTGCCGGTCGTGCCCGTCGGCATCGTCCCCGCGGCGGCCGGCCCCCGGCTGCTCGAGCCGCTCACCCGCCGCGCCCTCGGCCCCACCGTCGTCGTCGGCGAGCCCCTGGACTTCTCGCGCTTCTGGGAGACCCCGGCGCTCAGTTACGCCCTCGACGGGGTGCTGCTGCGCGGCGCGACCGACGAGATCATGGGCGCGATCGCGGCCCTGACCGGGCTGCCCTACGTCGACACCACGCCGGCGCGGGCCGCCGAGCTCGCGGCCGCGGCCCGTCGGCAGAACGCCTGGGCGAGGGCGCGCGCGTACCCGACGCTCTCCCAGCTGCGCCGCGCCGAGGCCGAGCGCCGGGAGATGCTGCGCGAACGCGACGAGCAGGACCTGGCCCGCGCGGCCGCCGAGGCGCAGGCCAGGGCCCGGGGCGGGCACTGAGCCGGTCCGGGCCCGGCTGCGGGGCCGGGTGATGACCGCCGGGGACCTGTCCGAAACCTGGGCGGCGCCGTGAAACCCCTGGCCGAAGGGCCCACGGGACGGAGCCCCGAACAGGCATCCGGATGCGGAAGTATCCTTGGGAAGGTGCCCGAACTGATTCCTTCGCTGACCGATCTGCACGCCATGCCCCAGGTCCAGCAGCCGTACTACGACGCCGCCGAAGCCGCCCGGGTCGTCAACGAGTTGCGCTGTCTGCCGCCGCTCGTGTTCGCCGGCGAATGCGACGACCTGCGCGAGCACATCGCCCAGGCCGCCGACGGCAGGGCCTTCATCCTCCAGGGCGGCGACTGCGCCGAGACCTTCGACGGCGTCCAGGCCAACCAGATCAAGGCCAAGCTGCGCGTCCTGCTCGCGATGAGTGTCGTGCTCACCTATGCGGCGCAGGTGCCGGTCGTGAAGATCGGCCGCCTGGCCGGCCAGTACGCCAAGCCCCGCAGCAAGGACACCGAGACCCGTGGAGACGTCACGCTGCCGGCCTACCGCGGCGACGCCGTGAACGGCTTCGCCTTCACCGCGGAGGCCCGCCGCCACGACCCGCAGCGCCTCATCGACATGTACAACGCCTCGGCGGCCACCCTCAACCTCGTGCGCGCCTTCGTCAAAGGCGGTTTCGCCGACCTGCGGCAGCTGCACGCCTGGAACGCCAGCTTCGTCAAGGACTCGCACGTCGAGGACGACTACGAGCGCGTCGCCGACGAGATCCAGCGCGCCCTCGGCTTCATGACCGCCTGCGGCGTCGACGCCGACACCATGCGCACCGTCGACTTCTACGCCAGTCACGAGGCCCTGCTGCTCGACTACGAATACGCGATGACCCGCATCGACTCGCGCAGCGCCCTGCCGTACGACACCTCCGGCCACATGGTCTGGATCGGCGAGCGCACCCGTCAGCCCGACGGCGCCCAGGTGGAGCTGCTCAGCCACGTGCACAACCCGCTGGGCATCAAGCTCGGCCCGTCGGCGACCGCCGCCGACGCCCTCGCCATCGCCGACCGGCTCGACCCCGCCCGCGTGCCGGGCCGCATCACCCTCATCACCCGTATGGGAGCCGAGAGGGTGCGCGACCGGCTGCCCGCCCTCGTCGAGGGGGTCGAGGCCTCGGGGCGCAGGGTGGCCTGGGTGTGCGATCCCATGCACGGCAACACCTTCGAGACGCCCAAGGGCTTCAAGACCCGCGAGTACGCGGCCGTCGTCGCCGAGCTCAACGGCTTCTTCGACGTCCACGAGCAGCTCGGCACCTGGCCCGGCGGCGTCCACATGGAGCTCACCGGCGACGACGTCACCGAGTGCCTGGGCGGCGCCTTCCAGCTGTCCGAGGCCGACCTCGCCGAGCGCTACGAGACCACTTGTGATCCGCGCCTGAACCGCAACCAGAGCCTCGAGATGGCGTTCATGATCGCCGAGCGCCTCAACGCCTACCGCGCCAAGTACGCCCCACCCGAGCCACCCGAGCCCGCGCCCGACTGGTACGGGTGAAGCCGCGTCGTCAGTCCCGGACGGCGGTGAACCTGGAGACCAGCCCGGTGCGCCAGGAGCCGTCGGGGTAGGAGACCTTCAGCTCGACGTCGACGCTCGTGCCCGCCTTGACGGAGGCGTCGGCCGTGGCGGTCACCCGCCCTGTCGACCCGTCGACGGCGACGGACCAGCCCTGCGGGGCCGACCAGCCCGGGGCGAGGGAGAAGACCGTCCCGTCCGGCATCGTCCGGTCGCCGGTCTGGTCCGCGGAGGCGGAGGATCCGGTCGTGACCTCCTGAGTCTCGTAGGCGGGGGAGTGGGCCCGGTGGTAGACGTCGAGGCGGAGCGAGCCCACCTGCTCGCGGGTCCCGCTCGGATAGGCTGCCTCGACGTCGAACTCGTAGCGCCCGATCGGCGTCTGCTCGCTCGTCGTCCCCGTGATGGCCCCGGTCGCCGGGTCGAGCTCGAGGAAGTCGGGCAGACCCGTGGCCGTGAACACGGTCCCCTCGGGGATCCCGGTGCCGGTCCGCCCGGTGGCCGGCTGGTACTTCGACGCCAGCCGGTAGCTCACCGCATGACCGCCGGGCACCGCCTCGTGGGTCTGCACGTAGCTGGGCCGTTCGGACGGGTCGGAGCAGGTGCTGGCGTCGACCGAGAAGTAGCTGTAGATCGTCTTGGATGAGCCGTCCGGGAACCCGGAGACCGTCACCGGGACCTTCTGGATGCCCGAGGCGCTGGCCTCCTTGCACATGGACAGGGTCTCGATGTAGGCGGTGCTGCGACCGGCCTGGTCCCGGTAGGTCACGAGTTCCGGGTTCAGCCCGGTGCTGTCGGGCTTCGGCCAGTCGAGCGAGTAGGACAGCGTGTAGTCGTCGTGGCCCTCCGGCAGGACCAGGTAGTCGTGGGTCCGCGTCCACAGGGTCCGGGGGTTGAGGTCAACGGGCACCGGGTTGTTCGCGCTCGAGCCGAAGCGCACGTCGTAGCCCTCGGCCTCGGCGGCGGAGGCGGACGGGGCGTCGAGGACGAGCGCTCCGCCCGCCAACGACAGCGCGGCGAGGACGGCCGTGACTCGGCGCGGTGCCCGGCGCGGTGCGCCGGGGCGAGGATCGGATGCTGCCATGGGGGACTCCTTCCCGGCAGGGACCATCGGGTGGACCGCTCGCCGCGGCGAGCGGCGAATCCCGTAGTGACCCGCGTGATGCTGTTTCCGGAACGGTTCTCGATCCTAGGGTTCCGGCGGGTCGTCCCGTGGGGGGCGCGCGGTTTTTCGGGGTGCCGCTCGCGGGGCGGGAGGGGGATGTCCCGGTGTTCGGACCGGGCCCTCTCAGGGGCATAGTGGGGGCATGCAGATCACGCGTTTCGGTCATTCCTGCCTTCTGGTCGAGACCGGCCGGGCCAGCATCCTCATCGACCCCGGGGAGTACTCCGACGGCTGGACCGATCTGGACGGGCTGGACGCCGTCCTCATCACGCACCGGCACCCGGACCACGTCGACCCGGCCCGCTTCCCGCAGTTCATCGCCGAGCGCCCGGGTCTGCCCGTACATGCCGAGAAGGGGGTCCTCGAGGACCTCCCGGCGGTCGGGGGCGCGGTCCTGAGCGCCGGGACGCGGATCACCGTCGAGGACGTTACGGTCACCGCCGTCGGCGGAGAGCACGCGGTGATCCATCCGGAGATCCCGCGCATCGGCAACGTCGGCCTGATCATCGCGGGCCCCGGTGAGCCGGTGCTGTTCCATCCCGGGGACGAGATCGACACCGCGCCCGAGGGCGTCGACGTGCTCGCCGTGCCGATGATGGCCCCGTGGAGCAAGATCGGCGAGACCGTCGACTTCGTCCGCTCCGTCGGCGCCCGTTTCGTGATCCCGATCCACGACGGCCTGCTCAACGACCGGGGCTTCGCGCTTCTCGCCGATCGGGTCGCCGCCATGGGCGGCAGCGAGTTCGTGCCGCTCGGCGCGGGCTGGCCCTGGACGGTGCCGGCCGTCCGGTAGCGGCGCGGCCCGGTGGTGGCGCAGTCGGGGTGGGAAAGGGCTGTTCGGTGTCTACCGGGGTGTTCCGGGGCGTCGTGGGCGGCGGTGGGGTCGTGCCGCTCGGCGCGGACCGGCCCTGGGGTGCCGGTCGTCCGGTGGCGGCGCGGCAGACGGTGGTGCGGTCGGCGTCGACCGCCCGGTGAGAAGGGGGTCCGGTGCTCCGGACCGACGACGGCCGGGCGGCTCGCGGGTCGTCGGGACTCACCCGGCTCAGGCGGACGGGGTACGCTGTTCGGGTTGCGCCATGGCCCGACCGGCGTCCTCGGCACCGGGTGGGCAGCCCACCAACAGAGAGTGCAGTTGTGATTTCGGCTTTCCTCAACGCGTTCCGGTCCCCGGACCTGCGCAAGAAGATCCTGTTCACCCTGATGATCCTCGTGATCTTCAGGCTCGGGGCGTCCGTCCCCACGCCGAATGTGAACATCTCCGCGATCCAGCAGTGCGCCGCCGACGCCACGACCGGTGACACGGCGGGCGCCTATGCGATGATCAACCTGTTCAGCGGCGGCGCCCTGCTGCACCTGTCGGTCTTCGCGCTGGGCATCATGCCCTACATCACCGCGTCGATCATCCTCCAGCTGCTCACCGTCGTCATCCCGCACCTCGAGAACCTCAAGCAGGAGGGCTCCACCGGCCAGGAGACGATCACCAAGTACACCCGGTGGGTCACGATCGTCCTCGCCGTCCTCCAGGCCACGAGCTTCACGATGCTCGCCGTCTCCGGCCAGCTGTACAGCTCGTGCAGCCAGGCCGTCGTCTACGACAGGGGCATCTTCTCGATCGTCGTCATGATCCTCACGATGACCGCCGGCACCTCGCTCATCATGTGGCTCGGCGAGCTCATCACCGACCGCGGCGTCGGCAACGGCATGTCGATCCTCATCTTCACCCAGATCGCCGCCCGCTTCCCGAGCTCGATGTGGGCCATCCGCACCGCCCATCCCGGCAACCAGGGCTGGCTGCTCCTGGTCGTCGTCGTCGCCGTCGGCCTGCTCGTCATGGCCGGCGTCGTCTTCGTCGAGCAGGCCCAGCGCCGCATCCCGGTGCAGTACGCCAAGCGCATGGTCGGCAACCGGCTCATGGGGGGCTCCAGCACCTACATCCCGTTGAAGGTCAACCAGGCGGGCGTCATCCCCGTCATCTTCGCCTCGTCGATCCTCTACCTGCCCTCGCTCTACACGGTCTTCCGCCCCACCGGGAAGGTCTCCGAGTGGATCGCCGCGAATCTGGCGGGCACCGGCGACAGCCTCGTCTACAACGTCGTCTACCTGCTGCTCATCATCTTCTTCACGTACTTCTACGTGGCGATCACCTTCGACCCGGTCGAGATCAGCGACAACATGCGCAAGTACGGCGGCTTCATCCCGGGCATCCGGGCCGGCAAGCCCACCGAGAACTACCTGTCGTACGTCCTGAGCAGGCTGACCGCCCCCGGCTCCCTCTACCTGGCGCTCATCTCGCTCATCCCGACGCTGGCCATCGTCCTGCTCGGCGCGGACCAGAACTTCCCGTTCGGCGGGACGAGCCTGCTCATCATGGTCGGCGTCGGTCTTGACACGATGAAGCAGGTGGAGTCCCAGCTCCATCAGCACAACTACGAAGGGTTCCTCTCATGAGACTGCTCATCATGGGCGCTCCGGGCGCGGGCAAGGGCACGCAGGCCGTCGGCGTCGCCGCGCACTACGGCATCCCCGCCATCTCCACCGGCGACATCTTCCGCGCGAACGTCAAGGAGGGCACCGAGCTGGGCGAGCAGGTCAGCGCCATCATGGCCGCCGGCAACTACGTCCCCGACGAGCTCACCGAGCGGATCGTCGCCGATCGTCTCGACCGGGCCGACGCCGCCGACGGCTGGCTGCTCGACGGCTTCCCCCGCACCCTGCACCAGGTCGGGGCCCTTGAGGCCCACCTGTCAGAGCGCTCCCAGGCGCTCGACGCCGTGATCTGCCTCGACGTGAATCCCGAGGACCTCGTCACCCGTCTGCTCAGGCGCGCCGAGATCGAGGGCCGCGCCGACGACAACGAGGAGACCATCCGGCACCGCATGGACGTCTACCTCGAGTCCACCCGGCCTCTGCTGGACGCCTACGAGAAGCGGGGTCTGCTCGTACGAGTGGACGGCAACGGCACGGTCGAGGAGATCGGCGCCCGCATCATCGCCGCCGTCGACGCCTTCGTGGCCTGATCGTGTTCCAGCGCGAGCGCGTCGAGATCAAGACCGCCGAGCAGATCCGCCTCATGCGCCGTGCCGGGCTCGTGACGGCCGAGGGCCTCCGGGCGATGGGCGCCGCCGTCCGACCGGGCGTCACGACGGCCGAGCTCGACCGGATCGGCCGCCGCGTGCTGGCCGAGCACGGAGCCCGGAGCAACTTCCTCGACTACGGCGCGGACTGGGGCTACCCGCCCTACCCGGGGGTCGTCTGCATCAGCGTCAACGAGGTCGTCGTCCACGGCATCCCGGGCGGGCGCGTCCTCGAGGAGGGCGACATCGTCTCCATCGACTTCGGCGCCATCGTCGACGGCTGGCACGGCGACGCCGCGCGCACCTTCCCGGTCGGCGAGGTCGACGGGGCCTCGTGCGCCCTGTCCGAGACGACCCGTCGGTCCATGTGGGACGGCATCGCCCGGATCCGGGTCGGCGCCCGGGTCGGCGATGTCTCGCACGGGGTCGAGGCCTCGCTCCACTCGCACGGGCGCCCCTACGGCATCCTGCGCGAGTACACCGGCCACGGCATCGGCACCGCCATGCACCAGCCGCCGGACGTGCCCAACTACGGCCGTCCCGGCAAGGGCCCGCGCATCGTCGCAGGCATGTGCCTGTGCGTCGAGCCCATGGCGACGCTCGGCGGCGAGGATGTCGCCGAGCTCGACGACGGATGGACCGTCGTGACCTGCGACTCCTCGCGGGCCGCGCACTGGGAGAACACCGTGGCCGTCCTGCCCGACGGCCTGTGGGTGCTCACCGAGCCCGACGGGGGCAGGGCCGAGCTGGAGGCCAGGGGAGCGCCCTTCGCGTCCCTCGACTGAGCCCTGGTCCGTTCCGTCGGGTCTTCTCGTCCTCATGTGCGGTTGGTGGCGGGTGCCTGCGGTTGTGCACGGGTGGTGTCGTGTGCGTGCGGTTGGGGGCAGGTGCGGCGTCCCGGAGGGCGGAGTCGGCAGGCGGCGGGCCGCCGGAGTTTTCCACAGGTCTTGCCGGGATCGTTCGGGTCCGCGAGTCATGGGCCCCATGACGGCGATCCGTGCACTCGAGGTGCTCTCCCGGGCGGCCTGAAGCGAGGCGGTCGGCGGGGTGCTGAGCATTCGCGCCTTGACGCGGGCGGGTGCGACGAAGCGTGTGATCCGGGACTGCGTCGACGACGGCTCGATGCGGCGCCTGCGACGGGGTTGGTACTCGCCGGCGAACGCCGACCCGCGAGTCGTGCGCGCCATCGAGGCCGGAGGAGTGCTCGGCTGCGTCTCCGCCCTGTCCCGGTACGGGGTCTGGACGCCGCTGGTCGGCGGCGAGATCCATGTCAGGACGAGCAGGGGCCGGGCCCGGGGAGAGCTGGTGCGCACGGGCAGCACCCATCTGTACGAGTGCGCCCCGCGCGCGGCCGTGGATCCCGGAAGGCCATCCAGGCGATGGTGCGGTGCCTCGACCCGCGCAGCGCTGTCGCCTGCCGACTCCGTCATGGATCTGGGGCTGGCCGACCGTGGCGATCTGCACGCCCTCTTCCTGCCCGGAAGCGTCCGCCCCACCGGCTCATCGACTGCTGCGAGTGGGCCCGGTCGGGAACCGAGTCGCTGGTGCGGATGCGGTTGAGGGCGCTGCACCTGCCCGTTCTCACCCAGGTGGAGGTGGCCGGGGCGGGGCGCGTCGATCCTCTGGTGGGCGACAGGCTCGTTCGTCGAGGTGGACAGCCGGGCTCGTCGCACCAGCCAGTCGACCTGTCACGGGGACCGGTGCCGCGACCGGGGGAGCTTCCGGCGCGGGGCCATGCCGTGATGCGACTCACCTGGGGGAGCAGGTGATGTTCTCTGGAGCGAGGTCGAGCAGGACATCCTCGCCGTCACCCGCCGCTACGAGCACATGTGGCGGAGGGCCCGGATCGGGCAGCGGCGTCGTGGGACGCGTCCCGACAGTGCGGCGTGAGCATCCGGCTCTGCACGACAATCCGTGGGGCCGGTCGGGGCTGCGTTCGGGGACGGTGTCACCCGGGGTACTGTGTCGGTGACTCGGTGGTGGTCGGTCGGGGCTGCATTCGCAGGATGGTGCCGCCACTGGGGGCGGGCCGCATAGGCTGGGGCCATGACGAACAGCCCGGTGCCGCGGGGCCAGCTCGAGAACGACCGGTCGCGCCTCAACGACCTTCTGGGAAGGGCCTACGCCGGAGGCCAGCTCGATTTGGCCGACTACCACGCCCTCCAGGACGAGCTCTTCAGCGCCGGCACGAGGGCGGAGCTCGCCAGGGTGGGCGAGCGGCTGCCCGCCCAGTACCGCTTCGGCGATCCCGCCGGCGCCGCGAACGGCGTCGATCTCGCCCCCGGGCAGATCAACGAGCCGGCGGCGCGTCCCGGCAGCGCGTCCCTCGCACGGGTCTCGCTGGGGGTGGCCCTCGGCCTCTGCGCGGCCGTCCTCGCCGTGGTCGTCCTCCTGCTGACAGTCCTTCTCTGAGCCTCTCGCCGTTGAGGACCGTTCGCATCTCGTTCATGCGTGCCGACTAGGGAGCATGCTCGTCCGGGAGAATTGTTGGCTCATGGGCGGCCGATGCTGGACGCGCGGCTCGCGGCGCTCCTAGGGTGGTCCCGAACCGACCGACAGGAGGCACCGATGCGGCACGGCCACACCCGCGACGCCCACGAGCACGGCCACGGCGAACCGGACGAGGTGCACGAGCAGCACCACGACCACGGCGTGACCGTCACCGCCGCCACCCGCCGCGGGCCCCTGTGGGCGGCGCTGCTCCTCCTACTGGCCTTCATGCTCGCCGAGGTCGTCATCGCGCTTCTGACCGGCTCGCTGGCCCTGCTGTCCGACGCCGGGCACATGCTCACCGACGCCGCCTCGATCGCCATCGCCCTGTGGGCCGCGGGCCTGGCCGTCCGGCCGCCCAGGGGCCCGATGACCTTCGGCTGGCGACGAGCCGAGATCATCTCGGCCATGGTCAACGGCGTGAGCCTGCTCGTCGTGGCGCTCGTCGTCCTCGTCGAGGCCGTCCGCCGCCTCGTCGACCCGCCGCAGGTCGACGCCCTGCCGGTCATCGTCGTCGCCCTCGTCGGCATGGTCGTCAACGTCGTCGACGTGCGCCTCATCGCCGCCGCCAACCGCACGAGCCTCAACGTCGAGGGTGCCTACCAGCACATCCTCACCGACCTGTTCGGCTTCATCGGCACCCTCGTCGCCGGCGTCGTCATCTACGTCACCGACTGGACGCGCGCCGATGCGATCGCCTCGCTCATCGTCGTGGCTCTCATGGCGCGGGCCGGGGTGCCGATCACGATCAAGGCCGTCCGCGTCCTCATGGAGGCCGCTCCGGCCGACCTCGACCTCGACGAGGTGCGCGAGCACCTGCTCGGCGTCGACCACGTGCAGGCCGCCCACGACCTGCACGCCTGGACCGTCACCTCGGGCGTCACGTCGATCAGCGCCCACGTCGTCATCGCGGACGAGTGCTTCACCGACTCGCACGCCAACGAGATCCTCGACCAGCTGGACGAGTGCCTGGCCGAGCACTTCGACATCAGCCACTCGACCATCCAGCTCGAGCCGGCCCGGCACCGGGCCCACGAGCGCAACACGACGAGCGTCTGAGGAACGAGCGACCGGGGAGCGCCCGAGTCGTTCAGGCCTGGGCGAAGACGCCGGTGACCGGGTTCCACTCGGTGATGCTGCGCTTCATGACGACGCCCTCGACGACCATCGGGTCGGCGTCGCTCAGCGCCGCCGCGGCGGCCTCGTCGGGCGTCTCGACGATGAGCAGCGCCCGGACCGGATCAGTGCCGAGCAGGGGTCCGGCGGCCTTGAGTGAGCCCGCGGCGTACAGCTCGCGCAGATAGGCGCGGTGGACGGGACGCACGGCATCGGCGTCCTTGGCGGGGTCGTAGATGTAGTCGATGATGAAGAAGGACATCCTCGCTCCTGTGGTGCTCGGCGGCCCGTCCGGGCAGGACGGCAGTCCAAGCAAAGCAGATCGCCCGGCCCTCGCGCTCCATCCGGTGGGAATCCTGTGGCGCCTCCGCGACCGGGGCTGGCGTCGATGCCGCGCGCCCGTCCGGCGGGGATCCGGGCGGATTCGGACGTGCGCCCCGGTGACTTGGGCGTGAGCCCCCGGTGTCGTAACATTGACCGTCGGTTCTTTGTGCCCGATGGTGCCCGCATGCTCGCATGCGGGTGTCCTGCGGCTGCGGCCGCCGGGCACGTCCAAGCGTTCGATCGAGAGATTGAGAGTCAATGACCAAGAAAGAGGGGGCCCTTGAGCTGGAGGGCACGGTCGTGGAGGCCCTGCCCAACGCGATGTTCCGTGTTGAGCTGGACAACGGCCACAAGGTGCTGTCGACGATCAGCGGGAAGATGCGTCAGCATTACATCCGCATCCTGCCCCAGGATCGTGTCGTCGTGGAGCTCTCCCCCTACGACCTGACGCGCGGACGCATCGTCTACCGCCACAAGTAATCACGTCAACCCACGGCCGCGGGCGCCCGCCCCGCGGCCCAGCAAGGAGAGGCTCGATGAAGGTCCAGCCGAGCGTCAAGAAGATCTGCGACAACTGCAAGGTGATCCGTCGCCGCGGTGTCGTCCGGGTGATCTGCACCAACCCGCGCCACAAGCAGCGCCAGGGCTGAGAACCCGCTCTTCGGACAACTGAACAACCGCCGCGGACCGCCGCGGCGGCGCCCAACGTGAGAGCAGGGCTGGGAGCCGCCCAGTCGAACCCCCGGACGAAGGCCGGGGCCCGCCGGCGAACCGCTCGCCGGGCCAACGGGAACGCCTCACGCCACAACCTTCGCGGTCGTACGGAATCGACCGACAATCCGAAAGGTATCGCCACATGGCACGCCTCGAAGGAGTCGACCTGCCGCGCGAGAAGCGCCTCGAGGTCGCACTCACCCACATCTACGGCATCGGCAGGACCCGGGCCGACAAGATTCTGGAAGCCACCGGCATCAGCCCGGACATCCGCGTGAAGGACCTGACGGACGAGCAGCTCGTCGCCCTTCGCGACTTCATCGACGCCAACTACGAGGTCGAGGGCGATCTTCGCCGCGCCGTTGCCGCCGACATCCGCCGCAAGATCGAGATCGGCGCCTACCAGGGCCGCCGGCACCGCTCCGGCCTGCCCGTGCGGGGCCAGCGCACCCGCACCAACGCCCGTACCCGGAAGGGCCGCAAGAAGGCCGTCGCCGGCAAGAAGAAGGCCCGCTGAGCCTGCGGGTGACGCGGAACAAGGATTCCAGGAGACACAGAACTCATGGCTACAGCAGCCCGCAAGAGCGCCGCGAGGACCAAGGTGCGGCGCAAGGAGAAGAAGAATGTGGTCGCCGGGCAGGCCCACATCAAGAGCACGTTCAACAACACGATCATCGCCATCACGGACGCCTCCGGCGCCGTGATCGCATGGGCCTCCGCCGGCACCGTCGGCTTCAAGGGCTCCCGCAAGTCGACCCCGTTCGCCGCGCAGATGGCAGCCGAGGCTGCTGGTCGTCGTGCCATGGACCATGGCATGAAGCGCATCGACGTCTTCGTCAAGGGCCCCGGCTCCGGCCGCGAGACCGCCATCCGTTCGCTCGGCGCCATCGGTCTGGAGGTCGGCACGATCTCCGACGTCACCCCGGTGCCGCACAACGGCTGCCGCCCCCCGAAGCGCCGCCGCGTCTGAACCCGACCAAGCAGAAAAGGACTGAACAACAATGGCCCGTTACACCGGCCCCATGACCAAGAAGTCCCGTCGCCTCGGGGTTGACCTGGTCGGCAATGACAAGGCCTTCGAGCGCCGTCCGTACGCCCCGGGCGTCCACGGCCGCGGGCGGACGAAGGACTCGGAGTACTCCCTCCAGCTGCGCGAGAAGCAGAAGGCCCGCTTCGCCTACGGCGTGCTCGAGAAGCAGTTCCGCCACTACTACGAGGAGGCCTCGCGCCGCCAGGGCAAGACCGGCGATCTGCTGCTGCAGATCCTCGAGTCCCGCCTCGACAACGTCGTGTACCGCGCCGGCTTCGCCACGACGCGCCGCCAGGCGCGCCAGCTGGTGAGCCACGGCCACTTCCTCGTCAACGGCAGGAAGGTGAACATCCCCAGCTTCCGCGTGAGCGCCCTCGACATCATCGACGTGCGCCCGAAGAGCCAGGGCATGGTCCCCTTCGTCGTGGCCCGCGAGACCTTCGGCGAGCGCGACGTGCCCGCCTGGCTCACCGTCAAGCCCAACAGGATGCGCATCCTCGTGCATCAGCTGCCCACGCGCGAGCAGATCGTCGTGGACGTCAACGAGCAGGCAATCGTCGAGCTCTACTCGAAGTAGTCGGCGCGCCCCCGCGCCGGTCCTCCGCCGGTGCGGGGCGGTCGTCCTCTTCACGGCGCGCGGGGCCGGTCCCCGCGTCCCCACCGGGTTGCGAGGAGGTCTCCGCAGCCCACTCATCGCCCCGTCATATAGCGGTCGGGGCGGAAAGGCAGAAGAATGCTCATCGCACAGCGTCCGACCCTGTCGGAGGAGGTCGTCAGCGACTTCCGCTCGCGTTTCGTCATCGAGCCCCTCGAGCCCGGTTTCGGCTACACGCTCGGCAATTCATTGCGCCGCACGCTGCTCAGCTCGATCCCCGGCGCCTCGATCACCTCGATCAAGATCGAGGGCAACCAGCACGAGTTCTCCACGCTGCCGGGCGTCGTCGAGGACGTCACCGAGATCATCCTCAACCTCAAGGGCCTCGTGCTCTCGAGCGAGGAGGACGAGCCGGTCGCCATGTACCTGCGCAAGTCGGGCGCCGGCGAGGTCACCGCCGCCGACATCGCGGTGCCGGCCGGCGTCGAGATCCACAACCCCGAGCTGCACATCGCCACCCTGTCCGAGGACGGCTCCATCGAGATGGAGCTCATCGTCGAGCGGGGCCGCGGCTACGTGTCGAGCACCCTCAACAACGACCCCGACGCCGAGATCGGGAGGATCCCCGTCGACTCGCTGTACTCGCCCGTGCTGAAGGTGAGCTACAAGGTCGAGGCCACGCGCGTCGAGACGCGCACCGACTTCGACCGCCTCGTCGTCGACGTGGAGACCAAGCCGAGCATCCGCCCGCGCGACGCCGTGGCGTCCGCCGGCAAGACCCTCGTCGAGCTCTTCGGTCTGTTCCGCGAGCTCAACGTCGAGGCCGAGGGCGTCGAGATGGGGCCGAGCCCGGTCGACGAGCAGCTGGCCGCCGACCTGGCCCTGCCGGTCGACGACCTGCACCTTTCGGTGCGCTCGTACAACTGCCTCAAGCGCGAGGGCATCCACACCGTGGGCGAGCTGGTCAGCCGCTCCGAGCAGGACCTGCTCGACATCCGCAACTTCGGTTCGAAGTCGATCGACGAGGTCAAGGACAAGCTGGCCGAGCTGGGCCTGTCCCTCAAGGACAGCGCCCCCGGCTTCGACCCGCTGGCCGCTGTGGACCGCTACGAGGACGAAGAAGACGACGGCGCCGACTACGCCGAGACGGAACAGTACTGATCCGTGCGCCTCGTGCGCGCCACATGATTTGGAGAGTTGAACAATGCCCAAGCCCACGAAGGGTCCCCGCCTCGGCGGCAGCGCGTCCCACCAGCGGATCATCCTGGCGAACCTCGCCAGCCAGCTGTTCGAGCACGGCCGCATCACCACCACGGTGACCCGTGCCCGCCGCGTGCAGCCGCTGGCCGAGACGCTCATCACCAAGGCCAAGCGCGGCGATCTGCACAGTCGTCGTCGTGTCGCCAGGACGATCCGCGACAAGGACGTGCTGCGTCACCTCTTCGACGACATCGCCCCGGTGCTCGAGGGCCGCGAGGGCGGTTGCACCCGCATCACGCGGATCGGCAACCGCAGGGGGGACAACGCCCCGATGGCCGTCCTCGAGATCATCACCGATCCGGTCGAGTCCAAGGCCTCCGCGCCCGCCGCCGGGACGGTCGAGGACACGGTCGAGGACGTTGTCGGGGAGCCCGCCGCCGACGCCCCCGTCGACGACGAGGAGTCCTCGTCCGAGGACGCTCCGGCCGAGGACGATGCCTCCGCCGACGCGGACACCGCCGACGAGGCCTGAGACCGCCCCGAGAACGCGCAGGACCCCCGACGCCGGAAGGGGCGTCGGGGGTCCTGCGCGTCATGCGGGTGGCCCCGGGGTCGGGGGGTGCGTGTGCCGGCCGCTCGCTGGCCCCGTCGTGGTCGCCCGAGGTTCGTCGGGGTTCTGTGCAGGGGAGGCTCGGGCCCGGGGCGGGGTGACGCGGGGCGGTGACGGGCGGCTTGCCCGGAGGGCCGCTCCTGGGCGAGGGTGGGTCCATGCGGATCGCCCTCGCCCAGCTGCTGGCCACCACCGAGCCCCGGGAGAACCTGGCGCAGATCGCCGATCTCGCGGCCCGCGCCGCCGACCTGGGGGCCGAGCTGGTGGTCCTCCCGGAGGCGACGATGTGCTCCTTCCGGCGGAACCCGGCGGAGGCGGCCGAGCCCCTCGACGGGCCGTGGGCGAGCGCCGTGCGCGCCCTCGGCGCGCGGCTCGGCGTCGTCATCGCGGTGGGGATGTTCACCGACTCCCCGGACGGCCGGGTGCGCAACACGCTCCTGGTCACGGGGCCGGGCGGCGCCCGGTACGACAAGATCCACCTCTTCGACGCCCTCGGGCGGCGGGAGTCGGCTCGGGTCGCGCCGGGGGACCGCCTGGTCCTGGCGCGGGTCGGGGCCGAGCGCATCGGGCTGGCCGTCTGCTACGACGTCCGGTTCCCGGCCCAGTTCGTCGCCCTGGCCCGCCGCGGCGCCAGGGCGGTGCTCGTGTGCGCCTCGTGGGCGCCCGGGGCGGGCAAGGTGCACCAGTGGAGGACGCTCGTCACGGCGCGGGCGATGGACTGCGCGTCCTTCGTCATCGCCGTCGACCAGGCGGATCCCGGCGGGGGCGGCACGGCGCCCACCGGGGTGGGGCACTCGATGGTGGTGGACCCCTCCGGCGAGGTGCTCCTCGAGCTCGGGACGGGGCCCGGGCTGGCCGTCGTCGACGTGGATCTCGATCTCGCCGACGTCGTCCGGGCCCGGCTGCCCGTCCTCGAGGACGGATCCTCCGCCGGGACGCCGACCGACGCCCCCTGACGGAGGGGCTGGCGGGCCGGGGGCGGAGATGGGCGGCCGCCGGGGGTCAGGCGGCGGAGGCGCAGCCCCAGGGCGAGAGGCCGCGCTGGGCGTAGACCTTGTTGGCGATCGTGATCTGCTGCTCGCGGGTGGCCTGATCGGCGCGGGGCGCGTACTGGCCGCCGCCGGCGCCGAGCCAGGTCTGGTTGTCGAACTGCAGGCCGCCGTAGTAGCCGTTGCCGGAGTTGATCGACCAGTTGCCGGTGGACTCGCAGGCGGCGATCCGGTCCCACATGGCGGCGTTCGACAGGTCGAGGCCATCGGTGGAGCCGGTGCTCCCGCCGGCTGACGAGGACTTCGCTGACGAGGACTTCTTCGTGCCGACGGCGACCTCCTCGGTCACGGGCTCGGAGGCGACCTTCTCGGACTTGGTGGTGCGGCTCTCCTCGACGCCATCGACCATGACGACCTCGTACTCGACGTCCTTGGAGCCGTCCTTGCCCTCCTTGGTCACCTTCTCGGTGCCGGAGTCGAGGCTGTCGTCCTCGGTCTTCTTCGTGTCGTGGGCGATCGTCTCGGTGGTCTTGACGTCCTGGACGGTGACGCGCTGCACCTGGACGCGCATGCCCTCGGTGAGGGGGGTGCTCACGTCGGCGCTCACGCGGTCCCTCTCGCCGAGCGTGATGCCGTTGGAGGCGAGCAGGTCGGCGACGGTCTCGTCGGTGGAGACCATGGTGCGGTCCTGGCCGTCCGCGACGAGCGTGACGTGCTTGGGAGTCACCGCGGTGACCGTGATGCCCTCGCGCTCGATGCGGGTGCTGCGGTCGATCGAGATACGGGCGTCATCGGCCACGCCGAGCGAGTCGAGGACGTCGTCGAGACTGGTGGAGGTGGTCCACAGCGAGTTCTCCGCGCCGTCGATGGTGACGTTGACCGGACGGCCGTAGTTCACCGAGACCTGTTGGCCGTCGGTGATCCTCGTGTCGAGCGAGGTGTTGAGGGCATCGTGCTCGCCGAGCGCGATGCCGTGGGCGTTGAGCAGGTCGGCGACCGTGCCGCCCAGCTGGTGGGCGTGGGTGGTCTGGCCGTCGACCGTCAGCTCGACGTCGTTGTCGGCCAGAGCGATGCTGAACCCACTGGTGAACAGCGTCGCCGCACCGACGCAGGTGGCGACCGGGGCGGTCCATGTCTTCTTCACGCGTTCGGACTCCTGATGAGCTGGGTGAGTGTCCTGTGCCACGCTCCGGCACGGAGGAAGAGCGCGTCGCGTGAGCGCTCCCAGTCTAAGACAGAGCTGAGAAATGTGAAAGAAGGCGTACGGGGCCGTTCCGCGCCGGTCCGGGGCCGCGCGCCGCCGTCCCGGAGCGAATGCGCTGGTCGGGACGAAGGAAGGGGCTCCCCGCATCCGCGGGGAGCCCCTTCGTCCGGGCGAGCGGTTGCCTCGAGTTTCCTGAGGTGACCGCCGCGCCGGCGCGGCTCAGGCGTTCTTCGCGGCGAGGAAGCGCTCGGAGACATCGGCCCAGTTGACGACGTTCCACCAGTTCTTGACGTAGTCGCCCTTGACGTTCTTGTACTGCAGGTAGAAGGCGTGCTCCCACATGTCGAGCTGGAGGATCGGGGTGGCGCCGGCCGGCAGGTTGTTCTGGTGGTCGTAGAACTGCAGGGTCTGGATGCGCCTGCCCAGCGGGTCCCACACGAGCGAGGCCCAGCCGGAGCCCTGGATACCGGTGGCCGCGGCCGAGAACTGGGCCCTCATCGTCTCGAAGGAGCCGAAGAACTCGTCGATGGCCTCGGCCAGCTCACCGGTGGGGGCCTCGGGGCCGGAGCCCTTGGGGGCCATGTTCCGCCAGAAGACGGAGTGGTTGACGTGGCCGCCGAGGTTGAAGGCCAGGTCCTTCTCGAGCTTGTTGATGGTGCCGAAGTCGCCCGCTCCGCGCGCCTCGGCCAGCTTGTCGAGGGCCGTGTTGGCGCCGTCGACGTAGGCCCTGTGGTGCTTGTCGTGGTGGAGCTCCATGATCTCGCCCGAGATGTAGGGCTCGAGAGCGGAGTAGTCGTAGGGCAGATCCGGAAGCGTGTAAACGGCCATGTCTCCTCGTTCCGCCCCCCGGTGCGCGGAGGGCTGGTTGTCGGTCCTCGGTGGTTGTCGATCAGGGGAACGCCCGGACGGCCCGGGGTATTCCAGCCCGGGGGCCCGAGCGCTCACGGTGAACGCCCCCGCAGCGGTTCCTCCGCCGTGCGGGGGACGCGCGACCGGGGACTGCGGGGGCGGTCGGAAATGACCGGGATCCCCCGCCGTGCGGAGGTCCGCGGTGTTCACACGACCAATGCGCTCCATGGTCCGGGGCTCCTCCGTCGTCCGGGGGACGCGCCCTGCGGCCGACGGCGGACCCCCGACCATGGCGGCCTCTCCGTCGCGGAGGATGCGTTCTCGCCCCCACAAGGCGAGAACGGTTCCATGAGCAGCACGACGATGCCACCGACCGGCACCGGGCGCCCCGCATGGGCGCCCCCGGATGGATGCCCGCCCCGCCCCCGACGGACCCCGGGCGGCGCTGCCGGTCCGGGATCTCGTGAAGTTCTTCGGAGTCCGCTGCGCGGTGGCGGGCATCGACTTGGACGTCCCGGCGGGCTCCCTGTTCGGGCTCGTCGGCCCCAACGGCGCGGGCAAGACGACGGCCCTGTCGCTGGCGACCGGCCTGCTGCGCCCCGACCAGGGGCGCGTGGCCGTCGCCGGGCACGACGTCTGGTCCGACCCGTCCGCCGCCAAGGCCCTCATGGGCGTCCTGCCCGACGGCCTGCGGACCCTCGACCGCCTCAGCGGGCGCGAACTGCGTGAGTTCGTCGCCCGCATGCACCGGCTCGACATCGCCACCGCCCGCGGGCGCTCCGAGGAGCTGCTCGTGACCCTGGGCCTGGCCGGCGACGCCGACACGATGGTCCGCGACCACTCCGCCGGCATGACGAAGAAGATCGGCCTGGCCGCCGCGCTCGTCCACAACCCGCGCCTGCTCGTGCTCGACGAGCCCTTCGAGTCGGTCGACCCGGTCTCGGGCGAGACGATCCGGGAGATCCTCCACCGGCGCACCGCCGGCGGCGGGACCGTCATCATGCCGAGCCACGTCATGGGGCTCGTCGAGACGCTGTGCGACCGCGTGGCCGTCACGGCCGGCGGGCGCCTCCTCGCGGTCGGCGCCACCGCGGACGTGCGCGCCGGCATGCCGCTGCAGCAGCGCTTCCTCTAGCTCGTCGGCGCCCGCCGGATGGACGGGGGTGGGCTCTCGTGGTTGGATACCTCGTCCGGCTCCGACTGAGGCTGGCCTGGCGCAGCCTCACGGCCTCGACGGGGCGCATCGTCGCCTCGGCCGTCGTCCTCCTCCACGCTCTGGGCCTGCTCGTCGTCCTCGGGGCCGACGGGGCCGCCCCGCGCGCGGGCCGCTCCCGACGCTCGCCATGGCGGCCGTCACCCTCGTCTGGCCGCTCCTGGCCCTGCTCGGGGCCGGCGCGGACCCGCTCGACCCGACCCGCTTCGCCCTCACGCCCTGCCGCGGCCGCGAGCTGGTCCCCGGCCTGCTCGCCGCGGGCCTGCTCGGTCCCGGAGCGATCGCCGTCGGCGTCCTCGGCGTCTTCGGCGTCCTCGTGGTCGTCGCCTGGCGCTCCGAGCCCCTGCCCCCTGCTCGTGGGCGTCCTCCAGCTGGTGCTGGGGGTCGTTCTCTGCATCCTGGCGGTGCGCACCACCGTGACCGGGCTCGGCGCCGTGCTGGGATGACGACGGGTGCGCGAGACGCTGGGCGTCCTCCTGCTGCTGGGCATCCTCGGGGTCCGCGCGCTCCTCCAGGTCCTCCCGGACGAGTTGGCGCGGCATCTGTCGAGTCCGGGGCCGCCGGCCGGGGTGATGGCGGCTGCGCAGGCGGCGCGGTGGACGCCGTTCGGCTGGTACTTGGTCGCTGTCCTGGGACGCGCAGCAGGGCGCATGGGCGTCCCTGGCGGTCCACATCGTGGCCTCGCTCGCCCTCGTCGCCGTGCCGGCCCGGTACTGGGAGCGCCTCATCGAGCGCGCCCTGGTGAGTCCGGGCACGCGTTCCGTCGAGGCCGTCCGGATCAGGGTCGCGACTCGACGCGCTGCTGCCCGGAGGGGCGGTGGGCGCGCTCATGGGCGGGGAGCTGCGCTACCGGCGCCGCGACTCGCGGCGGGTCATGCAGCTGCTCGGACTCGTCGCGGTGCCGTTCATCATGCTCGTCCCGGCTCTGACCAGGGGCCGGACGGAGCTGCTCCTCATCGCGCCGTTCCTGTGCGCCGTCATGACCGCGACCGTCTCGGCCTGGGGCCTGAGCGACGACGGCTCGGCGCTGTGGATCCTGGCCCTGGCGCAGGTGCCCGCCGCCCGCGAGCGGGCGGCGCGCGTCGTGGTCGTCGCCCTCCTCACCGGCCCGCTCCTGGCCGTGAACCTCGTCGTGACGCTCGGCCTGTCGCCCGGCCTCGACGTGCCGGGACTGCTCGGCATGACCGTCGGCCCGTGGCTCGTCGCGCTGGGCACCGGCACCTGGGTGGACTCGATGTGGCAGCAGTCCCTGCCGCCGCCCACGGCGGGCCTGGGCCTCCGCAGCACCGGCGACAGCGTCGAGGGCCTCGTCGGGTCGTTGCTGTCGATGGTCATGCCGGTCATCGGCGCCCTTCCCCCGATCGTCCTGTTCGCCCTCGCGTCCATGGGCGCCCGGGGGCTGGGCTGGGCGGGCCTGGCCGTCGGGCTGCTCATCGGCGCGCTCTCCTGCCGGGGCGGCGTCCGGCTGGCCGGCCGGCGCCTGGAGAGGACCTGGCCCGAGATCCTCGTCAGGGTCGCCGAGCGCACCGCGTGAGCCGGCGCCCCGCCCGGCCGGCGCCCCGCC
>ERZ773075.397-NODE-397-length-34802-cov-169.609_pt1 | contig 34802 bp, 34 predicted proteins | sample MGYA00580614_ERZ773075 | MGnify/ENA primary metagenome ERZ773075 (study PRJEB29015, sample SAMEA2738021) | human oral metagenome | biome: human oral; feature: human-associated habitat; material: dental | place: China | collected 2043 ...
ATAGTTCCTACCAGAGGAAAGGAAAACACCCGTCCAAAAAACCAACGACACTTCAGTTTGGAGTGGCAGATTTTGAAAACCATGCTTAGAACATATGCAGCAGGATACCGGCGACCTCTGGGCATGACCTCGAAACTGCTTTAGCTTGAGTTCCGCTCCAGAGGCAGGAATTTGGGGCACTTTCAACCAGAACCCAAGCTAACGGAAAGGCCACTCCCCCAACTTCATGTTTACTAAGCTGGGGTTTGCCACCATCTCATCCCTGTAGACCCCTATTAAACCAAAACCTAAGCTCAGCACATACACTACCGTCCCTCTTGGGCCACAGTTGTCCTAAGCTTGAGTTCCATTTGATTGTTATTACTTGTGGGAAAGGTACCGGACTGAAACTGGAACTCAAGCTTAGAAGATGTGCAGTAGAATCGCGGAAATCTTTGGACAAGGCTCCAGATCCGCTAAGCTTGGTTTCTATATCTAGGTAGTTTACCTAATGCATAAATACTTAGCCCAAGAATGACTGATTTGGCCTTCTCGCCAGAATGAAGGGGGTCGATGCAAACATGTCATTTTCAAAATATAGAATAAATACCATGTGTTCCTCAGATCAAGCCCTCATAGCCACAATCGCAGGAGTACAAACTCAGGTTGATGGCATCACATCACCAATGAAATCTTTAACTTTAAAGACCGATGGACCAGAAGCACTTTTGGACCAAATTTTTACCAATGATGGTCTGTTTACTGATCCGCATAAGAATACAGCTTTGCAAGTAGCAGAAAAACAGCTAGCACAGTGGAAATTAGAAAATTACGATATTATCCCTATTTTTGACGAACGGTATCCACAACAACTTCGTCAAATTCATGAAGCTCCTGGCATTATTTTCAGTACAGGCACCATTTGCCCTGATGATTTAGCGGTCAGCGTCGTAGGTTCACGTAATGCCGGCCCCAAAGAGCTCAAAGCAGCAAGTGATATTGCAGAACAACTTGCCGCTGAAGGAATAACTGTAGTATCTGGGTTAGCTCGGGGAATTGATGCAGCAGCTCATGAGTCAGCTTTACGTGTTGGTGGGCGCACTGTTGCAGTCATGGGAACAGGAATTGATCAAACTTATCCGGCAGAACATAACAATCTGCGTCAACGTATTGAGGGTCAACAAGGACAGATCATCACTCAATTTTTCCCTGGCTCTACAACTGCAAAGCATAATTTCCCGATGCGTAACGCAACGATGTCGGGATATGGTGTGGCAACGATTGTTATTGCAGCAAGTGAAAAGTCTGGTACAAGGCACCAAGCCCGAGCAGCAATCGGTCATGGACGTGCACTTATTCTAACTCCTGGTGTAGTTCGTGACACGAGTTGGGGGCGGGAATATGTTGAAAAAGGTGATGCTTATGTGGCTGAATCGCCAGAACAAGCTGTATGTTATGCCCTTGAAGTTTTTGAAAAGAATCAAAATATTAGCGATGAGCTTCTTTCCCTATGAACTTACAGCAAAAAGTAGATACTTATTTAGATTCTCAACGGTTTTTATTAAGCGCAGGAAATTTATCACTGCTTGATTTGCAAGAGCTTTGTCCAATATGTCGTGGTAAGAAGGGCAGCGACTTCGATTTTTGCTATCAATGTAATGGGCATATTCGGAATGCTGGGGTGAATAATTGGCTACTTGCAGACCGGACTGCCTTTATTTGCTATGGGGAAGCCAAAGGAAAAGATCAGCTTGGTTCTGACATGCATAATTATAAGAAGAACGAAATACAACAACCCTTACAGTCAGAGGCAAAGAGGCGCATTGTGTCGTTGTTGTACCATACTTTTTCTCACTATTGGGATGAAGCCAATACTCCTGAGATTACAGTTTTAACAGCAATGCCATCACTTCGAGATGTTAATCGAAATCAGCTAATGCAATTAGTTAAGAATGTAGCATCTAGATTGCCAAATAATCTTGTTGTGCAGCAACTCTTGTACCCACGAGAGCTACGTGGCAACAAAGAAAGGGAAAGAGTCCTTGACCCTCAATTATTCTATGTAGACTCTGACCAAGTTGGTGGTCACGTGGTTATCGTTGAGGACTCATGGGTGACGGGAGCAAATGCGCAGTCAGCTGCGATAGCTTTGCACCAGGCGGGTGCTGATTACGTGACTATTTTGAGTGTTGCCCGATTGCTATACGAGAATGTTATGGATAGCTTTAAGCTGCAGGAAAATCATCGGTTTATTGCTGGCGGGCGTCCTGGCCAATCCCCATTTTGGTCTTTCCCTCCCAACACCGCGCGGCTCCCACCAACCCCATTTCGTAATCATTAAGGCTTATTCAGTTGATGGAAAACAAGATTCAACTGCTCAAATCAACCACGACATATGACTGATTCTTGAAAGACAAGAAGAGCAAGTTAGATGACATGTTTTGGTGATTTACCACGTTACTAGTGCAACCACTTCTCATGAATGCTCCCGAATCACTTTTCCCAACAGTTGAATAAGCTTCTACCACTCCGACGAAGGTTTCCCACAACATCCTACCGCCAGGACTTGTCATCGCATTTCCCACCAACCAGTGTCCACAACCCGACATTTGCCAGTTTCTCCCGCAATTAAATACTCGACAGGACTGCAAAGATACAAACTCCAGCTCAACACACCTAATACCCACCGCCCACCAGACACAGCACACGTTCTAAGCATGGTTTTCAATTCTTAGCCAGAATCCTTCCAGGGCCAACAGGGACTGCCAAATGAAAACCATGCTTAGAACATATGCAGCAGGACACCGACGACCTCCGGCGAACAGAACCCCAGAATTGCTTTAGCTTGGGTTCCGCTCCAAGGATGAGAATTTAGAGCACTTTCAACCAGAACCCAAGCTAACGGAAAAGGCCAGGCCATCTCCCCAACCTCATGTTCACTGAGCTGAAGTTCCAAGCACTTGATTCCGCCCCCCGATCACTGGCACTGGGCCAGGCCCTGCCTTGCCACCGCACCCAAAATGTGGCAAAAACCATGGTTGCGTCTTCGCCCCACTCTGCTATATATAGGGATATGTTTGCACTCGGCACACTCGCATTCATTGGTATATCGCTGTTTATGGTGCATGAGTTTGAGGAGATTATTTGTGTCCGGCCGTATATCAAGCGGCATCGTGAAGACGAAAAATTCGCCGCCGAAATGTTTGTCGCAGGTGGTGACAAGAATTATCCCTCGACAGAGAGCATCGCCCTAATGATCGGTGAAGAGTTCGTACTCTCCGTCATCATCATGTTGGTCGGCATCGCTGTCGGATCCATCGAGATTGTGTTAGCCCCATTTATTGCCTTTAGCCTGCATCTCATTCCGCATGCGCTTGAGGCACTGCGCTTTCCCGGTTGGGCACCAGGCAGCCGGACGGCGGTGCTGCTATTCGTGCCATCGGTGGCGATCATCGTTGCCGCAATCATAATGCAACCGATTCAACCATTGTGGTTGGCCGTGTGGACGGTGGTCATTGGCGTGCTCCTTCTTGCCAACCTGAGGCTCATGCACATGGCCGCCGGGGGCTTTGCCCAAAAACTTCGCTAGCCCTGACTCACCACCAATAATAGGTGGCATAAGTGGAGCACCCTTGACTTAGCGTTGGGTTTATACAACAATTGGTCATATGAACCCAAAGAAGCGCCCAACTATTCCAATTTTTAATCGTGTGCGGCTTTTACGCGCGGAGCGGGATATGACTCGTGCACAATTGGCCGCTCGGGTTGATGTGAATCCGCAAACCATTGGCGCCCTGGAACGCGGCGACCACTCCCCCAGTCTGGACTTGGCCATGCGCATCTGCGAGGTATTCGAACTTCCAGTCGAGGCGGTGTTCAGCCGAAAACAGTTTGAGCCCATGTCCACTCACATCTATAACCGGGGATGATTATGCATGGGTGAATTTACGCAGCACATGGTCGTTTGGGCTCATCGCTACCAATTACGACGGGCGGAACGGTGGCAGAAATACTACGACCTGTCGGCAACCAAGTTTCTCAAGTGGCGCACGTTACGACGTCGTAAAGCATTGATCGTCATATACTACCTGACGATAGCAGTCATGCTGGCCTGTTGCGTAGCGCAACTATGGTGGCAGAACTGGCTGTTTGTGTGGATGCTCTGCACCCCAGTCGCAATGATAGTGCTGCAAATATTACGCTTCAGCATCAGGCTCAAGGACTCGGCACCCGACGATTTTTTGGACGAGTACGAGTACGCCGTCATCACCACATGGCGGTCAATATCACTGAAATTAATTGGCTATCTCATGCTTCCCATAGTGTACGCGCTAGCGTTCATCCCCTTATTCATACCGGAAATAACCGTCCAGGTGGCGTTTACTATCGCGCTCCTGCTCACACTCATCATCATCATTACCATGACATTACCAACGGTCGCATACGCCATCACCTTCACCGAAGGTGCCGAAAGTGAATCAGATAGTGGAAACGGAGGATATCAGTGACCACTCTAGAAGTACGCAATTTACGCAAAAATTTTGGTGACGTTGCCGCGCTCACCGACGTGTCGCTTACCGTAAAACCCGGCGAAATTTACGGGTTCGTCGGATCCAATGGCGCGGGCAAGTCCACAACGATGCGCATCATCCTGGGGGTGCTCGCCGCTGACGCCGGTGAGGTGCTGTGGGATGGCAAACCCATCACCGCCGATAATCGGCGCGACATCGGCTACATGCCAGAGGAGCGGGGCCTGTATGCGAAGGAGAAAATCCTGGACCAGCTGGTGTTTCTGGCCCGGCTGCATGGGCTTGGCACCCAAGAAGCCGCTGCGAACGCCCAGGGGCTCTTGGAACAGCTGGGCCTGGCGGAACGAACCACCAGCCAACTCACGGACCTGAGTCTCGGGAACCAACAGCGGGTGCAGCTGGCGGCGTCGCTGGTGCACAATCCCGATGTCTTGGTGCTTGACGAGCCGTTTTCCGGCCTGGATCCCATCGCCGTCCAGGTGATGAGCGACATGCTTATTTCCCGAGCTCAACAGGGCACACCGGTGATATTTTCGTCCCATCAATTAGATTTAGTGCAACGATTGTGTGACCGGGTCGGGATCATCAGCGGCGGGGAAATGCGGGCACAGGGCACCGTCATGGAGCTCCGCACCCAGGGGCCGGCCCGATACGAGGTGGGCTCCCCCGTGCCGGCGCAGGAATGGTGCCCGGTAGGGTGCCGAATCGTCGCCGAGGAGCCGGGCCAGACAATCATCGAAAAACCCGAACATGTGAGCGATCAAGATATTCTCGCCGCGGCGTTAGCGGTGGGGCCGGTGCACTCGTTTACCCGGCGGGTGCCCGATTTGGTGGACCTATTTAAGGAGTTTGTGTCATGAAAACCATTCAGATTGTGGCGGGTCAAGAGATCCGGGCGCTGCTGCGCAGCAAGGGCATCATGATTACGGTAGTGACCATGCTTGTGGTGGTGATAGCAGCCATATTCGGCACATCGTGGTACCAGAAGAATCAGGACCAACTACCAGAGCTTGTGGTGGTGGGCGTTGACTCCGCACCGTTTGCGGCTGGAAATAATCTGACCGTGACCACCGCCCCGGACCGGGCGGCCGCCGAGCAACAAGTACGGGACGGCAAGGATGCAGCACTGGTTGCTACCGATCAGGGGTTCGATTTATTGGCGGATGGTGCGCCTTCCGAAAGCCTCGTCACCACCGTCACCGCAGCAGTGCAGCGCATGACCCAGGAACGAGCATTGGCACAGCTGCATATCACCGAACAACAGTACAGTCAGGCCACGCCGCCATCCGCCATCACTACGGTGAATGTGGGCAAAAGCATCAATCCGTCGAACATGCTCACGATCACCTTTGGGGTGTTCATCATGATGACATTCATTATGACGTTCGCAACCATAGTGGGCAGCCGAGTGACGGAGGAAAAATCGTCCCGGGTGATCGAAATCATCCTGTCTAGTGTGCGGCCGCTGAATTTTCTGGCGGGGAAGCTCCTGGGCAGTTTGATTATGGGAGCGCTCAGCACGGCAATCATTATCACGGTCGGTGCGATTGCGGTGCAGTCCACCGGTCTGCTCAAGGGTACGACCATCAGCTATGGCATGATTCCGCTGCTCATAGTGGGTTACATCCTGGGGATGCTGTTTTTCGGCAGCCTATACGCGGCGGCCGGGTCGATGGTGTCGCGCACCGAGGATTTGCAGTCCACCCAGTCGCCAATCCTGATTCTCATGATGGCAACAATGTATGCGGCCGTTTTCGGCTCCCTCAACGTATCGAGCCCGATTGTGCAGGTCTTGGCGTGGATTCCCCCGTTCTCTACGACCCTGACACCCATCTCCTATGCGGCCAATAACATGTCCCTCGTGCAACTGGTGGCGTCGTACGTGTTGTTAGCGGCGACAACCGGCGCAGCCCTGTGGCTGAGCGCCCGGATTTATCGCGGTTCGATCCTGCATAACGGCCGCAAGGGGTGGGTGTCCGCGCTGCGCTAGCCGCACGCTTGTCGACGCCCAACCAACGGCCGATAACGGCACCACACCTATTCGGAGCGGTGCACCAGAATGGCGGAAAAATCATGGTCACCCCGGCCATGATCCTGTTGGATAGTAAAGGATTCCACCGCCGCCTGAATGCCGGGCAGCACCTGGCCTGCGGTGTCCAGCATCAGCTTGCTGTCCTTACACAGGGCGTCGACGGTGAAATCACCCGGGTCGGTGCTTCGGTCACCAAGCACAAAATCACGCTTCAGGTTGGCCATAAACGACAAGCCAGTGGAGTCGAGCAGATCCAGGGTTTCGGCCGCGGTGAGGCCGGTGGCGTCCCCAAACAGGAGAGCCTCTTTCATACCCTCGGCGCTGATCGCTAGGGCCAGGTTAGCGAGAAGTTTCCCGATGGCCGCCTTGGGTTGGGAGTCCACCAATTTCAACCGGCTTGGGTCCGCCCAGGGGGATACAATGCCGGCAGCCAGCTCCCGTAGCTGCGGATCGGGGCTGCCCACGTACACACCAAGTTTTCCGGCGCGGGCCGGCCCCAGGGTGCCAACCACCGGGCAGGCAATGTAGGTGGGAACGTTGGTGGCAAATTCCTCGGCGTCTTGAGGGGACACGGTGGTTGTGTCAATCCAGGGAATACCTGCGGGAATAAGGTCGGGTTCGATGACCACGCTGCGCACGGTCTTCGGCCCGAACAGGGCCGTAATCACCACGTCAGCACCGGTAACAGCCTCAGCAGCGTTGGGGTATGCGGTGGCACCGGCGTCGACAAGCGGAGTGGTTTTGTCCAGCGTACGGTTCCAGACCCGCACCTCATAATCATTGTTGGCGATCAGATGCTTGGCGAATGCGGCCGGTTCCTAGGAAAGCAATTTTCATGTCCCCCAGTGTGCCAGATATATTCAATTCAAGCGAAGGGTTGCCTGCGATGTGCAGCTCACAACGTCGTAGCGGAAAAGGCCGGCGGAACCTCTTGGTCAGTTGTGTGGGCAGACGCATATACTTTACGCGTCCCTCCGCTACGACTCATAGAGGTTTTGCCCCATGCCGGCTGTCACACCAACGCTCATCATGGGGGTGCTCGGCATTGTGCTGTCAGCGCCCGCGTGGGTTTTATTCATTCGCGCCGCCCGCCGCCTGTATCTGTTTATTGCCGCTGGTCAACCCGCACCCGGCCGCACGAACAGGCCACTGCGCCGCGGGGTGCAGGTGCTCAAGGAGGTATTTTTCCACACCGAGCTGATGCGGCGTCCCGCCATTGCCGTGGCTCACTGGTTTGTGATGGTGGGCTTCCTCATTGGGTCGCTGGTATGGTTCGAAGCCTATATCCAAACGTTCAACCCGGCCGGCGGGTGGCCGCTGCTGTCCCAGTGGTCGCTGTATCATTTCGCCGAGGAGGTCCTGGCGATCGGCACCGTCCTGGGCATTGGGTTCCTCTTTGCCATTCGCTTGTCGACGGGCATGCGGGAGCGGTTATCCCGCTTCTACGGGTCGAACGCGCTTTCGGCTTTCTTTGTGGAGGGTGTGATCTTCCTGGAGGGCGCCGGCATGCTCCTGGTGAAGGCCGGGAAGATAGCCACCTATGGTCACGCCTCGCCGTGGGCGGACTTCTTCACCCAATACCTAGCCCGGTTCCTCCCCGCCAGCCCCATAATGGTGAGTGCCTTTGCCCTGTTCAAACTGCTTGTGGGCATGGTGTGGTTAGTGGTGGTGGCCCGCAATCTCACGTGGGGTGTCGCCTGGCATCGCTTCCTGGCGTTCTTCAATATTTTCTTCCAACGCAACCCCGACGGCGCCCCCGCACTGGGTAAGGTCCTGCCGCTTTACGACGGCACAACCGAACTCACGATCGACACCATTGAGGAGGATTCCTCCCTCGGCACCGGGCACCTCCAAGACGCCAGCTGGAAGATGCTCCTTGACGCGGCAACCTGCACGGAATGCGGTCGCTGCCAGACGCAATGCCCCTCCTGGAATACCGGGAAACCCCTGTCGCCAAAGCTGTTTGTCACCGACATCCGGGATGCGGCCGTCGCCAATGCTTCCTATCTTCAGGACCCGGACACGTTTGCCACCGACACCACATATTCCGATGTTGACCTGCTCAAACTCGTGGGCGATTCCAATGTTATCCACCCGGATGTGCTGTGGTCGTGCACGAACTGTGGCGCCTGCGTGGAGCAATGCCCGGTCGACATTGAGCACATCGACCATGTGGTGAACATGCGCCGCTTCCAGGTGCTGGCCGAGTCGGATTTCCCCTCCGAACTGGTGGGGATGTTTAAAAACCTTGAGGTCAAGGGCAACCCGTGGGGGCGTAATAATGCGGAGCGCGCCTCGTGGATTACTGAGGCCCGCCGTGACGGCATTGAGGTGCCGGTATTCGGCGAGGATGCGAAAAGCTTCGATGATATCGAATACTTGTTCTGGGTGGGGTGTGCGGGAGCATTTGACGATGACGGCAAGCGCACCACCCGCGCCGTCGTCGAGCTGCTCCACACAGCAGGTGTGAAGTTCGCGGTTTTGAGCAAGGCGGAACGCTGCACCGGCGACCCGGCGCGGCGTGCAGGTAACGAGTTTTTGTTCCAGCAATTGGCCCTGGAAAATATTGACACTCTTAACGGGGTGTTTTCCGGTGTTCCTAAAGGTCAGCGTAAGATTATTACGACTTGCCCGCACTGTTTTAATACGTTCCGAAACGAGTACCCGGATTTTGACGGCTATTTCGACGTTTTCCACCATACGCAGCTACTCAACCGGTTGGTTCGGGATAAGTTGCTCACACCTATTCCTCGGGGTCCGAAGGATCGGAAGCCGATCACGTATCATGATCCGTGTTTCCTGGGTCGGCACAATAAGGTGTTCGATCCGCCCCGCGAATTGTTGGGGGCCACGGGGGCTGATTTGGTGGAGATGCCGCGGAATCGTAACGAGGGTTTTTGTTGCGGTGCGGGTGGGGCGCGCATGTTCATGGAGGAGAATTTGGGCACGCGCATTAATGAGAATCGGGCCGCCGAGGCGGTTGCTACGGGTGCGGCGGAGATCGCTGTGGGCTGCCCATTTTGCAATACGATGATGGTGTCCGGGGTGAAGGCGGTCGCGGATGCTACCCCGGCCCCAGCGGTGCGGGATGTTGCGCAAATGCTGCGGGATTCCGTGCTTGTCGACGGCCACCTCCCGGACCCGCGACCCAAGCAGTTCCTGCAACCACCTATCCGGGAGGAGCGGGAGGAAAAACCGGAGCCGAAACCGGCAGGGAAGAGCACAAAACCGCAGTCATCTCCGGCGAAACCTGCATCACCTACGACCCCTGTGGGGCAGACTCAACAGCCTGGTGTTTCGCCTGTTGTTGCCCCACCTGGGGCGGCGAAGCCAGCAACCAGGCCCGCAGCACCGGGGGCGGCGATTCCCGGATCGGCTGTGCCACCAGCGCCTGGCGCGGCAATACCTGGCGGGGCGGTGCCACCAGCAGCAACGCCTCCGGGGGCAAAGCCACCAACAGCCCGGCCTGCCACCCCCGGCGCGGCTATTCCGGGTGCAGCGGTTCCTGGGGTAGCGAAACCAGCTGCACCTGGCGCGGCAATACCTGGCGCAGCAGCACCTGGATCTGTGGCGCCACCTGCGGCGGCAACGCCGAAAGCAACACCTCCGAAGGCGGCACTCCCGAAGGCGCAACCTCCTGTGGCTCGACCCCCAACAGCCACAGCACCTGCCGTACCGGCCGCACCTGGGGGTTCGGTGCCGAAAACCGTGGCCCCGGGGGCTGCGATCCCTGGAACGGCACGTCCACCCGTCGCAAAGCCACCGGTAGCGAAGCCGCCGATGGCGAAACCACCAACAGCCACCCCACCAGGGGCGATGCCCCCTGGGTCAAGGCCGGCGGCATCGCCCGTCGCAAAGCCTCCCGCGGCAAAACCCCCGGTGGCGCAACCACCCGTCGCAAAGCCACCGGTAGCGAAGCCGCCGATGGCGAAACTATCAATGATACCGCCTAGCAAAGACATCAGTCAAGATACTGATAAAGATCAGGAACAACCCTGACCTGTTCCAGGGGTATCCGGGTGCCCATGCGTGTTGAGCTGCGGAAACGCCGATGTGTTTATTAGGGGAAATTTCAGGGCAAACCCCAACAGACAATCGGCGTGCGCATCGTTACGCTTAAAAGCATGAGCCAAACATTCAATTCCGATTACCGAATCAGTGATACCGAACGTCAGCATGCCATGGACGAGCTGGGCAAGCACTTTGCCTCCGGGCGTCTCGACATGAACGAGTACGATACCCGCCTCGCTTCCATTGCGGAAGCAACCATGAAGTCTGAACTCACTCAGCTTTTCAACGATCTACCATTGGCACCCGCCACCCCGGCCAATGTTCCGGCCACCGTGTCACAGCCCACCGATCTCATGGAAACACCGTTCATGCCATCTGCAGAAGCAATGCAGCTGTATCGCAAGGGTCGGAATATGAAGCTTGGTGTGGTGCTCGCATCCTTCGTGTGCAGCTTCATGATGATTGGTGTGTCCGAATTTGTTGGCAACTTCATGCTGGGTGCGACCCTCATTGTCGCCATCGCCTTGTTCCTCATGAACGTCGGGCCAGCATCGTGGAATCATCCGAATCCGCGGAAAATCATGCGGGCGCAACAACGTGACCTGGCTATGGCACAGGCAAAGCAGGTAATGCAGAGGCAGGGCCTGTAATCGAGTGAATGTGACTGCCGCAATCATAGATCAACCCTTTAAGGCAACTAAGTGCGGCTTCGCTATCGTAAAACACCACTATCGCTAGTACCATGAACCAGCCATTGAATCCGCTTAGTCCCCAAAATAACCCTAGTAACCAGGACTATCGTATCGGTGACGCCGAACGCCAGAAGGCAATGGATGACCTAGGCAAACATTTTGCTGCCGGCAGGCTAGACATCACCGAATACGATAATCGCCTCACCAACGTTGCAGAAGCAACCATGCGGTCCGATTTGATACCAATTTTCTCGGATCTTCCAGCCATTACCGATGCCAATACCCCGGTCACTATACCGCATGCCGCAGGACTCCCCGACGAGGCCACATTCACCAGCAGCGAAATAGAGGAAAGCTACCGGTCTGGGAAACGCATCAAGCTGGGGATTATGCTGCTCATGTTGCTCCCTTGCCTTGCCACTATGCCTGCAAACACGCTTGTAAGCGGTATAACAGGTATAGCTTTTCTTGCCACATTCATCATGTTGTACATCCTGAAGCTGGGGCCGAAATCATGGCATCAACCAAGCCCCCGCACCCTGGCACGCCAGCGGCAACGGCAAATCGCCCAGGCCCAGGCCATGCAGGTGCAGGCCATGGAGCTGGCGAACGCGCAACAAATGGCGCAGCAACGACTCATCCGGCAACAACGGCAGGCGGAAATCACCGACGCTGCCCTGGAAGTGACTAACCAATACGTCCAACGGCTCCGGAACCGCCACAGCCGCTAGCAATCTACCAGGACTGTGGTGTGTGGTCAGGCAACTACAAAGCCACCACTACCATTGGAAGGTATGAACCCGCAGGCAACCCAGCCCTATGCCCAGTGTCTGCCTTATAACTTGGCTGACTGGGATTATGGCATTGACAATACCGAACGATAGTATGCGAAAACTGCGTTAGATTGGCATTATGCAGCTGGTGGGCTGCACTCCATGGACTATAACAACCGGTTGTCCGCCATCATGGTGGACACAATGTGGTCTCACCTGGTGGCGGTCTTTGCTGATTTACCCGCACCTGGCCCCGCTTATGATGGTGGCCAACTATTCAAAGCATGCCAAAAAGCACAGAAAACGCGCTATGCATTGTTCATGGTGGGGATTATTTTGTTGTTAATGGTGTGTCTTCCGTTCATACCGTTTGCAATCGCCGCAGGCAATTTCACACCAATCATAATATTGCTCGCATTATCATTGGTATGGACAATAGGTACCCAGGTGAAATGCATAATCGCACGCCGGGATTTCATCAGACAGCTAAACCCTCAACAACGTGAATTCTTACATGCTGCGGAATAGGTACGGGAAATCCGTTTCCACTCACGGCGGCAACAATAATTAAACAATATAAACAGCTGATGCGGGTGACTCTTCCGCTAATCGCTTCACTATTATTAGTGCTATGACATCGTCTGTGCCCCCAATCAATCCCCGTAATCAGGACTATCGTATCGGCGACGCCGAACGCCAAAAGGCAATGGATGACCTAGGTAAACACTTTGCTGCCGGCAGGCTAGACATCACCGAATACGACAATCGCCTCACCAATGTCGCAGAAGCAACCATGATGTCTGATTTGATACCAATCTTTTCGGATCTCCCAGCCATCACTGATGCCAATACCCCGATCACTATACCGCATGCCGCAGGACTCCCCGACGAGGCCGCATTCACCAGCAACGAGATAGAAGAAAACTACCGGTCTGGGAAACGCATCAAGCTGGGCATTACGATGCTCATGTTGCTCCCTTTCCTTGCCACTATGCCTGCAAACACGTTTGTAAGCGGTATAGCATTCTCGGTCTTTCTTGCCACCGTTATCATGTTGTACGTGCTGAAGCTGGGGCCGAAATCATGGCATCAACCCAGCCCCCAAGCCCTAGCACGCCAGCGGCAACGGCAAATCGCCCAGGCTGAGGCCATGAAGGTGCAGGCCCTACAACTCGCCAACGCCCAACAAATGGCGCAGCAACGAGCCCTCCGGCAACAGCGACAAGCAGAGATCACCGACGCCGCCCTGGACGTCGCCAACCAATACATTCAACGACTCCGCAACCGACACCACCGCTCATAACCTGTCGGTGATGAGGTGCGAGTGTGTGGTCAGGCAACCGGGAGCCCACCACTACAATTGATAGGTATGAATCCGCAGGCACTCCCACCCTATCCCCGAGATCCCGTTTCTAAGCTAGCTAGCTGGGATTATCCCATTGGGAACATTGAACGGTGGCATGCGAAAACCTCGCTGGATCAGCATTATGCGGCTGGCAAACTACAGCCTACGGACTATGAAACCCGGATGGTTGGCATCATGGGGGCAACCATGTGGTCTCACCTGGTGGCGATCTTCGCCGACCTTCCGGCGCCTGGCCCCGCCTACGATGGCAAGCAATTGCTCAAGGCATGCCATGCGGCACAAAAAGCACAACCCACGAGCCCATCAGTAACAATACTGTTACCCATACTGTTGGGCCTTACTTTCCTCATCATTCTGGGCGTTGCTGGTCCTCTAGGATTCGTACTTTCCTCGCCAGTCTTAATTGTGCCAATTATTGTAATTCCTATGTCTATTGCGGATAAATACAAACGTGTATACCAGAATTTCAGTAACCAGTTGAACCTCCAGCAGCGTGCTCTTTTAGATGAGGCGGCAAACGAGGAATACGCACAATACTACTGGAGACAACAACAGCAGCAACAGATTCAAAACATGTTTAACAACATAAACAGACAATACTAGTGCCGCCCACGCTAATAACTTCACTATTATTAGTACTATGACATCGCCTGTGCCCCCAATCAACCCAGGTAACCGGGATTACCGCATTGGTGACGCCGAGCGCCAAGAGGCAATGGACGCTCTAGGGAAGCACTTCACCGCTGGCCGGCTTGACATCACCGAATACGACAACCGGCTCGCCAGCATCACCAACGCAGTCATGCAATCCGACCTGGCACCAGTCTTCGCGGACCTCCCCCCACTAGTTTCGCCCTCCCCCACTCCCCCACCATCGGTAGGACCAGTCGCAGCGACAAACGCCCCCCTCTATCCCCCTAACGCTGGCTACAAACCGGAAAACCGCACCAAAGTCTTATACCGGTTCCTCATGTTACTGCCACTGTTTATGCTGGCCAGTATGGCAATCACCCCATTCCTGTACCTGTTGGGCTTTGCCTTGCTCCCACTGATTCTCGTCGGCTTGGTCGTTGCGGGGGTGAAATTTTTGGGGCAGCCCACGGAACCACCACAGCCGCCACAAATGATCGATCCCCAGCAGTTGACCTCCCAACAGTATCAGCAGATCCAAATCACCCAACAACAGGTGACCATGGACCAATACAACCCGCAACAACTACGGTACAACGTTATCCGATGGCGGTATAACAACGATTGACGCTAACCGAGGGTCAACCCACCAAAGCATGGGCATGTCACATGTGGGGGCGTTCATAAGTTTCATTGCCTCACCCGCACATGTCTGTGTGCGCACTGGGGCAAAAAGTGGCAAAATTTAACGAATGAATAACAAGGAACCCCACAACACCCCAACTGAAGCGCCTGTCGAACCCCCCACCGAAACCCGCACACCATCCCGCCGGCCTCAGCGCCGGCGCATCTTCGACCAGTCGGAGAAAATGAAAAATGTGCTCTACGAAATCCGGGGGCCGGTGGCTGAGGAGGCAGAAAGATTAGAGCTTGACGGGCATCGCATTCTCAAGCTCAACACCGGCAACCCCGCCATTTTCGGGTTTGAGGCCCCCGATGTGATCGTGCAAGACATGATCGCCGCCCTGCCATTTTCGCAAGGGTATTCGACCTCTAAAGGCATTATTACCGCCCGCCGCGCCGTGGTCACCCGCTACGAGGTGATACCCGGGTTCCCGAAATTCAGCATTAACGACGTCTACCTGGGTAACGGGGTGTCCGAACTCATCACCATGGTCACCCAAGCCTTGCTTAACGACGGCGATGAGGTACTCATCCCTGCACCTGACTACCCATTATGGACCGCAGCTGTGTCCCTGGCCGGTGGGAAACCCGTCCACTACATCTGCGACGAGGCCGCCGATTGGAACCCCGACATAGCAGACATGCGGGCCAAAATCACCGAACGCACCAAGGCCATTGTGGTCATTAACCCCAATAACCCTACCGGCGCAGTATACTCGCCGGAGATGCTCAAACAGATTGTCGAAATAGCCCGGGAATATGGGTTACTTATCCTGGCCGATGAAATTTACGACCGGATTCTCTACGATGATGCCACCCACACATCCATTGCCTCCCTCGCCCCCGACCTGCTGTGTATCACTTTCAATGGGCTTTCGAAAACTTATCGGGTAGCCGGCTACCGCGCCGGGTGGATGGTATTGACTGGCCCGAAGGACCACGCCCGGGGTTTTATTGAGGGATTGGATTTATTATCGAGCACCCGTTTGTGCGCCAATGTGCCGGCACAGCATGCAATTCAGGTAGCCTTGGGGGGTCGGCAGTCGATTTATGATTTGACTTCCGCCCATGGTCGGCTGACAAGGCAACGTGATGTGACGTGGGAAAAACTCAATGAAATTCCGGGTGTGAGCTGCGTAAAGCCTAAGGGGGCGTTGTATGCTTTCCCTAAGTTGGATCTCGAATATTACGATATCCACGATGATTCCCAATTGATGCTGGATCTATTGCGTGCCGAGAAAATTTTGTTGGTTCATGGGACTGGTTTCAATTGGCCACAGCCCGACCATTTCCGGGTGGTGACCCTACCGTGGGCCAATGAATTAGCGGAAGCTATTGATCGCCTGGGAAATTTCCTGTCCAGCTACAAGCAGTAGGAGTGATCCGATGGGTAGGCATAACCACCAATTAGAATCAGAATCAGAGAACGAACCAGAGTCGCCAGCGGAGATTCGGCGGAATCGACGGTCGAAGCGCATCACACCCGCTGCCCAACAACCGGCAAAGGGGTCAAAATCCGCAAAGGCAAAGCCGGCTGTGCGCCCCACCAAGGCGGCGCAATCGTCCTCGCCGCAGTCGGCGGGTGCCGGTCGCCCGGCCAAACGGACGGTTCGGAAAGTATCCCAACAGCCTGCTGACGCTGCCCCCGCCACCCCGAAGGGGCCGCGGGTTCGGAAGCCCCGGCCGGCGAAGGGAACCAAGCCTACCCAACCCACCCCCGCTACCCCCGTGGCTTCGGAGCAGCCAGCAAAGCAGGCGAAACCGACCAAACCAGCCAAGCCGGCAAAGCAGCCCCGGGTGCCCCGGTCGCAACGGAAACCAGAGGCTGAAAGCCCAGCTGTAGACGTCGATAAGCAAAGCAAACCGAAGACCCGGACCTGGACGTTTACGCGCATCCTGCTGGTTGCGTTTATTGCAGCCTGGGTTGGCGGCACCATTTTCGGCGTGTACACCATGTGGCCGGGCGATAAAAAACCCAATATTTCGCCGAATTTTTATACCTCGTTCAGCATGAGTCATGCGCAGGTTGAGGGCACCGTATTATTCACCCAACCAGGGTCATGCACCTCGTCGGAAGTCGGCCGGGTGTTCGACACCTCGCCGCGGGAATCGCCCGGGTCGGATAATAACTGCCAGTGGTATATCACCCAAATCGACTCGGGCACCAACAAGGGGCAACGCACCCTATTGATTAATTCGCACAACCCCGGCGAGCCCGAGCTGCACAAGAATGACCGGATTCTCCTCATCGAGGACAAAGCGGCCGACGGGTCCATGTCGTATGGGTTTAGCGACTTCCAACGCACCTACCCGCTGCTGCTGTGGGGTCTCATTATCGCGGCGGCGATCGCCGGGTTTGCGCTGATCCGCGGCGTGCGGGCCCTCCTGGGGTTGGGCATCACTCTGGTTGTGGTGGTGCTGTTTACCGTCCGAATATTGCTGTTGGGCGCCTCCCCAATTTCGGCGGCGGTCGTCAGTGGGGCCGCAATCCTCCTGCTGGTGGTGTTTATGGTGCACGGGTTCAATTGGAAATCCGCGTCGGCGCTTGGTGGCACCCTCTTAGCACTCGTCATTGCCGCATGGCTGGCCACCATCGCCATCGACAATAACGAGCTTCGCGGCCTCGGCAATAGCGATAACCTGTCCATCATTGTGAACCTTCCCGACGTGTCCGTGAAGGGCCTCATGCTCTGCGGGTTCATCATTGGCGCCCTGGGCGTGCTCAACGACGTCGCTATCTCCCAGGCTTCCACCATCAACGAGCTGGCCGACCTAGACCCGCAGGCATCACCAGCCCGGCTATTCCTGGGGGCCATGAAGGTGGGCCGCGACCATATTGCCTCCATGGTGTACACCCTGGTGCTTACCTACACGGGTGCATCCTTGCCACTCCTGCTGCTGCTGTCGGTGTCGGAACGGCCGCTGGTGCAAATCCTCACCAGCGACGTTGTAGCCACCGAAATGCTGCGTTCCGGGATTGGTGCACTCGCCCTCACGCTGACCGTACCCATCACCACGGTGATCGCCGCATACACGGTGCCGAACACCAGCAACAAGACCGACACCACCACCGATGAGGGTGCTGATTCAGAGGTCGTAGCGGACCCCGCCCCAACGACCGCATAATCCCACGGTAGGGGCGTCGATAAGCTCGTAAGAGAGGCCAAAGGCCTGCCACTTTCCTCGGCGGCAGGCCTTTTTGCTTGCTTGTTTCTTTTTGTCCGGGACGCGTCGCGCCCGGCTGCGTAATTGCAGATGTGCCTCCAGTCGTTCTGGGCTCATTTTCCACATCCGCCGGTCAGCATTGCGCTGTGCCAAGGTGCACCTCCTTACGTTTCTCACCGGTGCACCAATACTGTACCACGCGCCCCTAGTGGAACAGGGACACTTCCTTGCCCCGGCCGCGCAGGATCCCCACCCCGCCCACGGCGCCGATGCTTGCCACTATTGCGGCAACCATAGCCCACGTCCATAATTGGCCGGGGGTGGAATTACTACGCACCATAAACCTTGGTGATGTTTTCGACTGGGACTCCTCGGCCACAGCTTCTTGCCGCTTCGCGTCCGTAGCCGCCTGACCGGTGAGGTTATCCACAAACTTCGGCACCGACAAGGGTGTGCCCGACACCGCCAGCGAAATAGTGAACTTCAACGGTTGCGTGTTTGCCGTGGCCTGCGGACGGTAATACCGAAGCGCCACCCACTGCTCCCCAGACAGGAACTCGCCCACACCACTGCCCTGCTCCTTCTCCAGGTTCGGCCACTGGATCGGATTGGTGACGGTCTCGATCCCCACGGCCTGCTTGGACGACACCGACACATTATCGTACGGCACACTATCGGTCGTGCCCGTGGTCATGACCGGGTTAAACGTGGGGCCCACCACCCGCCACTCCAGCGAAATAGGCTGACTGGTGTCCGCATTCCGCTCCAGCTCAATGGGCGACGCATTCACATCCACATGCAGCCGCTGCCCCTCCGACACTAAAACCTTGAACCATTGCAGTTTATTGGGCTCCAGCGTGCCGGAATAGTTTCCCGACCCGATTAATTTCGCATTCTTGCGCTCGTCCGCCATGGTCAACGGCACCGCGGGACTATCATCCGTGGTTAATGTCGCATTTGTCGACGCCGCAGCCGTTGGTTCTTCCGACGTCCGGGGAACCTTCCACAACATGAATTCGAATGGAAGCTCCATGGATGGCTCAATGGCGCCCCGGCGCTCTAAAGACACTTTAAATTTGCCCGGCTTGCATTCCTGGTCCTGGCCGCCCACCCTGGGGGAACTAATATATCCCGTAAATGGGGCGGCAAAATTCGTGTTATCTTCCTGATCGGTGCTCTTTTGGGCCACACAATTATGGCCCTCCTGGTCGATAATGAATGGGATGATTTGCAGGGTCGAATCCATCCGCTGAATCCCCTGCTTGGGGGGCACAATATAGCTGAAGGCAAGCCGCTCGTCCTCCTTCAACTCCACATCCCAGTGGAGCAGACCACGGGCCGTGGCGGTATCGGTGAATTTATCCTGAAACAGCTTGGGGTACAGTTTGCCGTCAATCGCACCACCCGGAACTAGCAATGGTGCTTTCTGCGGGTCGGTGGCGCCATTTGCTGCCTCTTTAGTCTCCTGGACATCATCGGTTTTTGTGGACACCTTTGAAGGATCGGCCGTCGCCGGAGCGGCCGTTTCCTGGGATGGTTGGCTGCTCGCACTCGCGCCCGCGGTACTGGCAGTGGTGCTCGTGCTGGTGGTGCCAGTGTTGCCGGTGGCGCCCGTGCCGGCGCCAGTACCATCCGCCGGGGTACCGCCCGAAGTACCCCCACCAGGCGTAGCAACGGTGGAGCCGGTAGTGTTTGCTTGCTGCGCGTGACCAGGCTGGGGTGCCAATCCCAACGCCATAATGGCGCATAATGCGGCGGTGGTCACGACCGCAGCTTGTCGACGTGTACCGGTTCTCAATCCACTGTTGCGCATGTATGTAAGCCTAAACAGGAAACCGTGAGACGTTAAGCCGGTTCACTATTCCATATCAGCAAATCTAGCCCTAATATAAAATTTTCCCCAGATTTTACTAAATATAACTAGATGCAAATACCAGCCCTTATGAGATTTTATGCGCTAAAAATCGTATTTTTACCCCGGTTTTGCCGGCTATTTCTGAGCTTTACCAAGCGATAAACTCAGCAATAAAAATGCTCCTTTTCTACACCCCTATCACCCCCACGGGAGGGCGTCGATAAGCAAGTCAGGGAAAATTCAGATAGGCGCGCGACGGCGTGGGACCGTCTTGGCCCTGATACTTCGAACCCAGCACGCTGGAACCATACGGGATTTCGGCGGGGCTCGTCATTTTAAACAGCGCCAACTGGCCGACCTTCATGCCCGGCCACAACGTGATGGGCAGGTTGGCCACATTCGACAACTCCAGCGTGATGCGGCCGGAGAACCCCGGGTCTACAAACCCGGCGGTTGAATGTGTGAGTAGTCCCAGCCGACCCAGTGAGCTCTTGCCCTCCAGGCGGCCGGCCATGTGCGCGGGTAACGCAAACCGCTCCAGTGTAGAACCCAACACAAACTCGCCCGGGTGCAGCACAAACGGCTCATCCTCGGCGACCTCAACCATGCTGGTCAGATCATCCTGCTGCTGTTTCGGATCAATGTGGGTGTATTTGGAATTATTGAAAACCCGAAAATGCCGATCCATGCGCACATCCACACTGGAGGGCTGGACCAGTTCCGGGTCGAAGGGGTCGATGATTAAATCGCCGGCATCGATTGCTGCACGTATGTCACGATCGGAATAAAGCACCTTTTTAGTGTAACCCGGCGCGGAAGTCCAACACACCAATGGGAAGGAACGCTGATGAAGCGTCGAAGTGTCGGGGCACTCGTGGCAGCTGGGGGTGCCAGCGCCTGACCCATGGCCTAATTGCAACCTGGTTGCAACCTGGCGTTGACCTGGAAATACTCATTTTTCTTGCCTAAATTGCCCCCGCGGGATTTTTTAGTGCTAGACTGTACTTCGTTGTGAACCGGTCAGCCTATTGGCCTGGCCCTTAAGTAGCAATCATTATTGCCGATGTAGTTCAATGGTAGAACTCCTGCTTCCCAAGCAGGCGGCGCGGGTTCGATTCCCGTCATCGGCTCTTTAATAGAAACCCCATGCGATTTGCATGGGGTTTTTCACGCCGTTGCGTTGACGCATCAAACACAGTTAGTGTTCTGGTAGGAGCACATATTTACCATAGCCCGCACCTGACTCCATGAGGGTATGCGCCCGGGCTGCTTCCTTCAGGGGGAGCACTTTGTGCGGCGTCACATCAATGGCATGGTCCTCAATAATCGTGATGGCTTCTTGTAGTAGGTTGGCGGTTGCATCACCGGAATGGTATCCAGTCAAATACCCACCACAAGTGTCAATAATCGGGTCGAAGTTTTCGAGCGTCCACTGCCCGCCGAGCAAACCGGTATTACACACAATTCCACCCCGCTTCAGCACCGCAAATGAGTGCCGAATCGCGGACGGACCAATCAGGTCCAGAACGCAGTCAAATTTTTCAACGGGTTGTTCCAGCAATCACGGCATTCGGGTAAAGCGCCCGGACCAGCTGGATTGTTGCTACCCCCACCCCTGAGGTTGCTGCCCGCACCAGCAATCGGCTGTCCGCCCGAAGCTGCAACTGTTTCATCGAACCCAGGGCAGTCACAAAAGTTTCCGGCACTGCACCGAGTTCTTCCCAGGTGAAAGAGGTATGGATAGGCCAAATCCGATCATTTGGCAGGAGAACGTATTCGGCATATCCCCCATCAAATTCTCGGCCCATGCCGCCCATGAGGGCCACTACTTTCTGCCCTGGCACCAAGGTGGGGGTGGTACTATCCGCCACGACTCCTACACATTCAATTCCCAATATTCGCGGGAAGGTAACGGTGGGGGAAAGCCCCTGACGTGTGAATATTTCCGACCGGTTGACGCCTACCGCCTGCACTTTCACTAACGACCATCCTGGCCGTACAGCAGGTGTGGGAATTTCTTCATAGCACAATACCTCGGGTGGTCCGGGTTGGTGCACAACAATTGCTTTCATGAGTGGTCCTTCCAAGGACGGTTATGGGTCAAGGCTTGAAGTCTGCCAAAAATGAGGTCGAAGAAGAATGTGATGAGGATAACGAGCAGTGAGCCACACAGCATGAGGGGATAGTCGCGGGTTTTCAGGCCAGCGAAAATATATCGTCCTAATCCAAAATCTGATGTGTAGGCGACAAAGGTCGCGGTTGAGCTTGCCAGGAGGGCAGCCTGCCGGAAGCCCCCCACAATCAGCGGCAGTGCCAAGGGGATTTCTATCTTCCGTACCTGCTGCCACCAACTATGGCCGGTGGCACGAGCACTCTCTATGATCCCGGCGTCGATAGCCATTATTCCCGAGTAAGCTCCTATGAACAGTGAGGGGAACACCAATACGATGAGCGCGAGGGTAGGTGCCAGCACCCCAACACCTAACCAGAGCCCAAAAAGGATCAAAAGCCCCAGGGATGGTAGCGCACGGGCACTGTTCATGAGGATGCTTGCGATCACTTCCCCTGGTCGCACATGGGCACACCAGATTCCGAGGGGAATGGCCAAGACCGAACCGATGATGAGTACCACGAGTGTTAATACGATGTGCTGCTCACTGCGCATAATGAACCCGGAGTCGCCGCCCCAGCGTTGTGGGTCCATAAGAATCGACAGGGCATCCGCAATCATTGAGGCAGCCTTTCCGCCCAGGGGGTCAGTAGCTTTGTGGCAAACCGGAGGATAGCGTCACAGAGTAAAGCCATAGCCACAATTGCTATGATCCCGGTGACAACTTCGACGGTCAGTGAACGTTGGAAACCATCTGTGAGTAGTGTCCCCAAAGACGACACCCCTACCAATGCCCCAATCGACGCCAGTGAAACTGTTGACATTGTTGCGACCCGCAGCCCAGCCATGAGGACTGGTAAGGCTAGCACGCATCGAACCCCAAACGTGATACGCCACGGCCCATAACCTAAGGTTTCTGCCGACTGAAGATGAGTGTTATCCACCGAGGCAAATGCGTCGATACTGGTTCGAACAAGTAACGCCACAGCATAGAGACCCAGTGCCACCATGACAGTTACCGGTGAAGTAATGGAAACCCCCAAAAAGATCGGGGTTATCACTAGCAACGGTAGTGAGGGAATGGTGTAGAGCAGCTGACAGGCTCCCCCGATTATTTCCTGCACTCGTGGATATTGGGCACCCAGCGCCCCAACGAGCACCGCACAGATGAATGCAACAATCAGAGGGGGGACAATCAGCACAGTATGGTTCAAAAATAATTGGCCGATAAAGCTGGAATTTTGCATGACCCAATTCATTTAATCCACCTTCAAGGGCCTGGTAGCTTGAATGAACTTTTCGACGAACGGGGTTGCCGGGTGAGTCAGAATCTCACGAGGTGTTGCGTGTTGCTCGATATGGGCGCGAACGCTAAGAACAGCAACAGTATCCCCAAGGAAACAGGCCTCGCTAAAGTCATGGGTGACCAGAATAATTGTTTTATGGAAGTCCCGTTGCAACTGGGCCACCATTTCTTGCAGCCCATGCCGAACGATGGGATCTACCGCAGCAAATGGCTCGTCCATCAATAAAATATTGGGGTCAAAAATTAACGCCCGTGCCACCCCTACCCGTTGTGCTTGGCCACCGGAGAGTTGGTAGGGGTATTTCCGCCCTAGAGCAGGGTCCAGTTCCAGGCTTTCCATCAAATGGTGAATGCGATCCGATGATGCTGGTGTACCAAGTAGTCGCGGAATGGTATTAATGTTGGCTTCGACAGTAAGGTGGGGCAGCAATCCGCCGCTTTGCATGACATAACCGATTGACCTGCGCAGCGATATGGGATCCTGCTGTGCCACATCAACCTCATCAATGAGTACGCGGCCTGACGACGGGGTGATCATGCGGTTTACCATCTTCAGAAGCGTAGTTTTACCGCAACCGGAGGATCCAACAAGCGCAACACACGCATGGGAAGGCACCTCAAGGGAAAAACTGTCTACTGCGGGTGCGGAACCATATTGTTTCGAAACCGATTCGAAGGTAATCACTGAGCTTCTTCCACCCCTGACGTAGTTGTTAGTGCCGACTGGCTTTGTTGATGAGTGGAAAGCCACTGTGACGCTATATCTGAGGCTTTTGCACCCCCAACACTATCGACATTCATGGCAAGAAGATCCTCCGCTGTAAGGCTCTGCTGGATAGAGTTGATAACATCTTGGGCTTTCTGCGGGAGTCGATCCGAAACCAGTGGCACAACATGCGATGCCAGCATCAAATGCTTGGGATCCGAAAGAACCACAAGGTTATTGGTATGAATATCCGGTGATGCGGTATTGATCTTGGCCAGGTTAATGGTGCCATCCTTCAGGGCTTTCATTGTGAGCGGCCCGCCAGAATCTTCAATCGGCACGAATCGGGTGTTCATGCCGTAAGTTTCTTTCAACCCGGTGGGGCCATAGGGTCGTGTTTCCAGCTCTGAGTTACCCCCAAGGGTTAATTCGTCAATCCCGGAAAGATTATCGAGGCTTTGAATATTATGTTCATGGGCAAAGTCTTCTCGGACCACATAGGCATCCTGGTCTGTGGCTTTAGCGTCGTTAAGAACGGTAAGGCCGGCAGGAACAGCGGTTTTTAATTCGTCATAGACGGCTGTTTCATCACGGGCTGTTGTGTCTTTTTTCCAATACTGGAGCAGGTTCCCGGTGTATTCCGGAAATACGTCTATTCCACCTTTTTCGATTTCTGGAAGGTAGGCTTCCCGCTGCCCAATGCGGAATTTGCGCTGCACCGTATACCCATTTTTCTCCAAGCTCTGCGCATAAATTTCGGCAATGATCTCGTTGGAGTAGTAGTCTTGGCTTCCTACGACAATCGCGTCCCCTGCGTTATCCTTCGAGTTGGAATTGTTTGCTAAAGGATCGGATTTCAGTCCACACCCCACTAGGCAGGTGAAACCCAATGCCATCGTTATGATTACAACGAGGCTCTTCCTGAGCTGTTTACTAGTCGTTGCTATCATTATTTATCTCCTTTGGGATCTTTATTTTCTTCGCCACAAGATAACCGACGAAGCATATCGATGAGCTGAAGATGTTCTTCGGTAGTAAGTGAAGAAAAGAATTGAATGGTTGCCTCGTCAACATGTGTGCGAGCTTCTTCGAACGCAGCACGTCCTTCAGGGGTCACCATAATGACTTGTCGACGCTTGTCCTTCTCAAGGCGTTTCCGGATAACCAAACCAATTGATTCCAGACGTTCACACAGTTTCGACGCCGCCCCATCGGTAATTCGCTGTATCCGCGCAAGCTCAGTCACTCCCAAACCTTCCGGATGATGAAGAATATTTTGGAGGATAAGGTATCGCGCAGCATTCATCCCTGGGACAATTTTGGCAGCTTTATCAATCTTGGACCAGGCACAAATTTGTGCATTTACGAGGGAAGAAAACAACATTTCAGAACAGAAACTAGACGAAACATCCGTAACGAACTTGCTTTCCATGGGACACATCATAACAATACTTTCCATGGAAAGTAAATAGGCATGGGCGTTCTAGCCATTCCACTCCCGTTGCCTTATACCTCATCCAGAACTGGTACAGGGCATTTTTTGCACCAACTACCTAAATGTGAGTAAAATTATACATTCCCCCCTTTCCGGACAGGAATCACACTTCACACTTTTCGGCATTTTGCCACTCAACATGATGCTATATCAACAAAGCAGCGCATCCACCTGCGGTAATAACCACTACACCACCATGGTACTTTGAGGCATCAACTCCATTTCACTACGACTGCCATACCTGCTACCTGTGGTTATTCTTGCCGGGCCGCCTACAGCCAGCGAGTCGATTTCAGCGAAAACTAGCCAAACAGATTATGCTGAACAGCTCAATAAAATTCCAGCGGGCCAGACCCCTGACTCGCAATCCTTTTGCAGCTAGTAATACAGCTAGTAATTTTATGGTTTTCTATTGGTTTGGGAATATTTTTTAGAAAATTTTCAACATTTTTTCTTTTTTATATTACCAGCTCATAGCCAGTAGAGGACATGTCAACTCAATAAACCCACGGGAAATGAACAATCATTGGTTCCTACCAACGATTTTTAGGTGTAAGGTTGATTGAAAGTTATTTACTACTGATATTGAGGTGACTGGAGTGAAAATCTAGCACTTCATAAAGCGCACTACAGAAAGGAGCCTAACGGCCATGACCATTCTTGATTTTCAGCCTAAAAAGCTCTCTCTTCGGTGGGGGCAGCTTTTCACTACATTCCTGCAAACTCCGCAGGAACGCACCGGTGAATCCAAGCGAGCAGAGACCGGCGAAACTGAACCATCCCAGTCCTTGCACGCATTTATGCAGCAGACCCTGAATGAGCACCGCGGCAGCAAGCTTGACGACGCTCTGCCGACCTCCAGGATCCTCTTCGTCTCCGACGATAATGCTGCACGAACCCAAATCGCCTCGGCATACACCCGATGGCTCGGAGGCGAACAAGTGTTCGTCCGGTCCGTTGGTTTGACCCCGGCATATCATGTTGATCCATTAGTGATTGAAGTTCTCAACGAGCGTGGCGTCCCTACCGACGACCTCAAACCCAAGAACTTCAACCCTCACACCTTGGGCAATATCGACGAAATCATTATCTTCGATGACGACGCCCACGTCAGTGACGACGTGAAAACCTGGAACATCACCAAAAACATCAGCACCAAGGCAGACATCCATGCCATGTGCGACGAGGTAGAAGCACGGGTGCGGAAACTCCTCAACGCCCTGGGGATCACCCCCACCCCCCATAAAAACATCATCCCGGAATTCCTAGCAGCCTAACTGGAGGATGTTGAAGGATCCCGAGAGTCAGCCAGCCCAGCTATCACCCCACAACCGGCCAATAGCTGGGCTTCGAGTTTTCTGCACGCTCCTAGATATTCACCAGGATATTGAGGTTTACCTTAAATATCCTGGTCTTTTTGAATGATTTCCCAAATATTTTCGGGTAGTCACACCACCTACCACATGGGTGTACACAAATCATTTCCGCTACACATTGTGGTGATGTACTGGCATATATTCGACGTGAAGATAGTTTCTTTTTCACTATTTCAGAAAGAAGGGAGCTTCACATGTCACTGGCTAGTCGTCTGCGTAGGCGTAGGCATAGGCGTGAACGGAAAAGCTGGAAATCAAGGATAGGGAGGTTCTTCCTTGTTTTGCTGGAAATAATTGGAGCCTAGACAGAATTGGCTCTTGTCCAATGGCACCTTGGTTCTCCCGGTTGTGTATTTCCCCTAACATGATTACACCCATGATTGCGGCTGCACACGCCCGAAGCTAGAGTTTCATTCCTAGCCACAGTCGGGTAACGCTTCTGAATCGAGAAAGTCAAGCTCAGCAAACGTGCAGCGGCGGCAGACCTGGCGCCGCGTGTGCTTTAGCCTGGGTGCCGGTTGATAGCACTCCCTGCAACCGCCCCCAACCCCCTCACAGCCAATCTAGCTGCGGTTTTGCTTTAGCTGGGGTTCGTGATTATTTCCGAGTTTTCGGGGATCGCTGGGCCAGAACCCAAGCTAAAGCAAACGAGCAGCTCAAGCAGGAAAATCGAATTTGAATCTTCCCACCCCGAAGCCAGGCACGCGACCATACACAAGACCCGAGCTGGGGTCTGATCCCGGCAACCGCTAAACCCGGCACCACCCGGCCGTCGTCAAGCGTGAGGAGTTAGGTGCACTTCACGATGGGCGAGGGGTTATACACCGTCGTGGTGGTTTTGCGGGACAGCTCGTTGCCGTTGAGGTCCTTCACAATGCGCGTATCGGAGGTGGTGAACCCGGGCGCGCCGCTAGAGGGCGAACAATCTTTGCCTGACAGACTGATCGTATTCGGCTGTGTGGTGGCCCAACGGCCGCCGTTCACGGACTCCACATTGACCACCTTCACGCCCATGAGCTTCACGGTCACCTGGCCGCCACCAGCGGAGGTCACGATGCGCACCGGGTATTGGCTGGTGTTCTTAAACGCCAAGTCGATTGCGCCTTCGAACACGGTTGCCTCACGGCCGGCCGGGTACCGGGAAATATAGTAGCTGTGAGGTGTGTGGGTCACGTCCTCCATGCCGCCAAAATAGGCCGCATTATAGAGCGTGGTGGCGAACTGGGAGATGCCACCACCCACCGCCTTATCTGCATGGCCGTTCATGATAATGCCGGACTCCACGAAGCCCTGGGCAGTACCACGTGGGCCGGTGTAACCGTTGAGGCTGAACGTGTCGCCAGGTGCAACCATAGCGCCATCCACCATTTCCGCCACCCGGGCAATATTCACGCCGGACGCCTGGGAGTAGCCGCCAGTGGTGAATTCGCCCACCACCTGGTCGAAGGTGGCAGCGTTGGCCATTTCGGTGGTGAAGCTGGCCGGTTCGTCAATGTAGGTGGCGTCCCAGGTGCGGGGGTCGTCGGCGATGATGCGCTCGTTGATGTGGTCGAACGTTTTCACCCAGTCGATGTGCACACCATCACTGTGGGGTGTGACCGTGCGGTCGGAGCCGTGGAACGTAATATTGGCGTTGACCCGGGGTTTTTCGGTGGTGATGAGTTTTTCGGCGAAGATTTCGCGGGCCCGATCGTAGTTGAAGTCGATCTTGAACTCGTCATTTTCGGGCCGGAAGGTCACCACCTCGCCCATGCGATCGACTGGGATTTCACCATTAATATTGTCCCGGCCGTGCAGCACCAGGGGCGCGGACACGGCTTTCTTCCCGGGGCCCTCCACAATGGGCTGCACTTGTTTCTCCCCGTACTTTGGGTGGGAGATGGTGGCGTGTTCCTTCACGCCACCGGGTTTCAGCCAGCCGGTGAGAATGGATTTTTCCACCTGCTCGGCGTCGACGGTTTGGCCGTCGGCGGGGGCCGGATCCACTTTCACTTGGCCGCCGGTGAGCACGATGCCGGCGTCGACGGGTGCGGGGCTGAGCTCCTTGGTGACCCGATCGACAGCGGGCCGGAAATTGGCCGGATCGGCGTCAGAAACGATAGGAACCTCGGTGTCTTTAAAGAAACCAAGGATCCGTTTAATAGGGTTGAGTGATTGGGATTCCACAGAATCTAAGGTTTTATCCCAGTTGACCCTCAAGCCGGCCGCCCGAGGGTCAATGATTGAGGTGCGTTGACCTGCGGTGATAGTGACGGGCTTGATAATTTCGTCGGCAAGCTCTTTTTGCAAGAGTTCTTTCGCTTCGGCGCGTTTCATGCCGCCGACCTGCACGCCACCGATCATGGTGCCGCGGGGCATGGTGCCTTGGCTGAGAAAATAATCGACACCGTAACCAGTGCCCAAAAGCACAAAAAGCCCAAGCAGTATGCCGCCGAAGAATCGGGCCGGCATATTGCCTGAAGTCAGCTCAGTATCCTGTTCGATCACTCTTACCAATGTAGTAGACAATTCCTAGTGTTTTCGAATCTATTCTGCCCCCACTAGCGCTGATAGTGGCTTACGCGTTCAGCTTTTGCGAACACATCTTGTTCACTTAAGGCTCCCTCAGCAATCCGTTTCATGGTGGTGTCGATCGCTGGCAGGAGCGCATCGGTGGTCAACCAGAGGGCTTGGTCGGCTCCAGCAATGATAGCGGTAGCCGCCGCATCCTGCGGAGTTAGTTGGTTACTAATAGCTTTCATACCTGAAAGATCATCGGTGAAAACCGGCCCGTCGAAGGGGCGGCCGCCTTCGTAACTACCCGACCGTAGCAGCTGATATGCAGCAGGGTTGATGGAGGATGGGGTTTTGCCGTCGCCCAATCCTGGCGTCGCCATGTGCCCCACCATGACCCCAACACCGGGGGTAGCCAGAATGCTGCGATAGGGGACGAGTTCGAAATTTTGTAGTTCATTCAGCGGCGGGGTGACGACTGTGCCCAGGTGGGAGTCACCGCTGGCCCTGCCGTGGCCCGGGAAATGCTTGAAAACGGGCATGACGCCACCATCAAGCATGCCCTGGGCGAAAGCCGAAGCATATTCGGCGGCGATGGCAGGGTCGTCGCTAAACGCCCGGTCGCCCACAACCTCCAGGCCGGCACCGTCAATGTCGACCACGGGGGCGAAGTCGACGGTGATGCCGTGGCGGGCCAGCGAGGTGGCCATGTCGTAGGCCATGCCGCGAACCTCTTCGGGTTTTTTCTCCTTGGCCATGGTGCGGGGCGAGGGGAAGGTTCCCAGCACCTCGGGGTGGCGGAGTACCCGCCCGCCTTCAAAGTCGATGCTGACGGCGAATGGCCGGCCGACACGGTTACGGAGCTCGGCAATGTCACGCCCGGGCGTAGTGAGAATGGCAGCCTCGGTGTCGGAACCAATAAAAATGCCGCCGGCGCCCTGCTCCAGCGCGGCCAGGGCGTCATCGAAATTGCGGACGCCCACCATCATGAGTTGCGCTACCTTGGTGCGCAGTTCGGGGTTGGTGGGTGTGGTTGAGGTAGTTGTCGGCGCCACACTGCTTGTCGACGTCGGGGCCGTGGTGGTGGTTATTTCACTCGTTGGTGCGGCTTGGTCGGTTGCATTATCGGCGCAGCCCACCAGGGTGGTTGTTACCGTGACCGCAACCAGGAGGGCCAGAACGGGAAATTTCTTCATGCCCTCTACAGTATTGGAAACGTTTTCACCAGCGGAATCTTCAACACGCATTCCCCGTGTGTTGGTACCCCCGACCCTGGGGCATCACCCACGGTTCAACAAGTTTGGGGGTAGTTTTCCCTCCTGCGGAAATCGAACATATCCCAAGCATATATAGTAAAAACTTTCACTACTAGTGTGGTATCCACATCGAACCCTGACTTCTAACAACTGCTAATGTATAAAAATCGCACTACCTCATAACTAAAGGTGATTGCAATTTTGTCATTTCAATAACTTCATTTGGCCGGACACTATATGCACATTTTCCCCAGAAAGTTGGTTTCCATGCGCACCCTGTTGAAGATCACGAGTTCAGTAACGGTCATTGGGCTTGTTATTTATGGGGTTTTCACTACTGCAATAGGCCAAACTGCGGCACCACCGGTGCCATTGTGGTATCACATCATGGCGCTGCTGGGGTTTGAATTGATGACGGCCGGGATCACCGGAAGCATCGCCGTCGGGGTCACCCGAAATAGTGTTCTCCCCACCGGCGGGTCGGTGGGGGTATTGCAGCGGTTTGGGCCGTTCTACCTGTTTATGTTGGGTCTGTTCGCAATTGTGAACATGTGGGGATTGGGGTTTTTCGCCACCTCCGTACCGAATAATACTCATGCCCTGTATTACGCGGAGCCGTTAGGCATTAACGCGTTGTTGGAAGCATCAATCTGGTTATTTTTAGGTGGGGCCGTATTGGGCATGTTTCAACTGGTGCGGGGGTTAATATGGGAGAGAAGGAACCTTCGGTCGTCGTAAAGCGAGAAAGTTAGTCAAATGCGCGTTTCTTATACGGCATGCAATGTGGCATTGAGCATTGGTTTTGTCGTGTTTATCGCCTACCTCAGCATTGCGATCAGCCCCAATTCACATGAGCTCATGGCGCCGGTGCTGCAATACAGCATGTCGATCATTGGGTGCGAGCTCATGTGGGGCGGCATGCTGGGGCTCATGGCCACCACCATTACCTCCAGCGATCCCCGGCCGGGCATTGCCACCCGATTCGCCGCCCCCTACCTCATATTATTTAGTGTCTTCCTGTTTTTTAATTTCTGGTATTTGGGCTACATTTACACCCGAATGCAGCTGCTCATGGGGATTTCGGACCCAGCTCGGCCCCTGTTTGAACTCATTTTGCTGGGGCTAGCGATCGGGTTTATGTTGAGCGGGATTATTACCGCGATCGGCCAAACGTTGGGAAAGCGGCGGCGTAAAGGGCAGAAAGCCCCCAAGACTGCGCAGGTAAGCCCACCGGTCAGCCCGCAACCACCAGAACTGACCTATCGCCGCACCTCCGTGTTCGGCTAGCCACCGCCTATGATACGGGTGGGTTTCCGCCATGCCCCCACACCCCACCCGGTTGCCCCACCCGTTCTAAGGTGAGAATCGTCAAAGGTATTTTCCCTAAGCTTAAATGCTGCTATCTTTGCAATTATGGCCTATGACTCTGACTCGTTAAACCGTAGAACGCTTGGTCCAGCCATTGCGAGCGCTGTGGTTGGTGTCACGCTGGGCATTGTTGCCGTGGTGGGGGTGTCCATTTTCACAACAGCGCATTCCCTGCCCGAATCTGGTGCGGTAGGCATAGACCGACCAGTTTTGGGCGACCCGGAGTATGGTTCCCGCAATAACTAAACCAACACTATTACATTTGCTGCACCGCGTACCGTTTCGGTCCGCAACCATCATCAGCCCGCGAGGCAGCCACCTGACCGGCTGGATCCTCCTGGGGCTGATAAGTTTTTTTCAACCCCTGGGCTATATCGCCGCCGACACGAAACACGACCTGCTGGCCAACCCCGGCAGGTTCCTCGCCGGCGCCCAATCCGCCTGGACTGACACGTTTACCCTCGGGCAACTCCAAAACCAGGCATACGGTTATTTATTTCCCCACGGCGCGTTTTTTTGGCTTTTCGACGCCCTCCCGGACGCATTCACCCAACGCCTGTGGTGGTGGCTGGTACTTGGTGTCGGCTATTCGGGGTTCCTCCTACTCCTCCGCCGAATAGCCGACACCTCGGGGGGGCTTGCCGGCAGTCTCGCCACCGGCTTCGCCATGGGGGCCGCGTTCCTTTATGCTCTTTCCCCCCGGGTGTTGAGCACGCTCACCACCATTTCTTCGGAAACCTGGCCGGTCATGCTGGCCCCCTGGGTGTTGTGGCCGCTTATCACCCGCCGGCTCACCCTGCGCAGCATTGCCATGTCGGTGCTGGCCATCGGCATGATGGGGGCGGTGAATGCCACCGCCACCCTGGCCGCCTGCACCCCGGCCGGCATTTTCCTCCTGTGGCGGCTCGTGGTGGCGTTCCGGTGGCGGCTCATAGGATTCACCATGATGTGGGGCCTGGGGGCGGTGCTGATTAGCCTGTGGTGGATCCTGCCCCTCCTGGTTTTGGGCCGCTACGCCAGCCCATTCACCGACTATATTGAAAACGCCACCGTGGTCACCCGGTGGTTGAACCTGGCCGAAATCCTCCGCGGCACCACCAGCTGGTCACCGTTTGTGGACGCCGAACGGCAGGCCGGCCACGCCCTGGCCACGGATCCCTACCTGATTATTTTCACCCTGGCGGTGGCCGGCCTGGGGCTGTATGGTCTGACCCGGGTCCGTAACCTTCAGGGCTTCTGGGTCACCCTGCTGGGGATAGGGCTCATCATGCTGGGTGGCGCCCACCACGTCACCGGGTTCCTGGACGGGGCCGGGGTGGCACTGCGGAACATCCACAAATTCGACCCCCTGGTGCGGCTACCGCTGTTGGTGGGATTCGCCCAGCTCTGGCAACTATTTCCCGCCCCCAAACTTACCCAGCCCGACGGGCCTGGCGGGCCGCCGAGATCGGTGGGGGCGAGGCAATTCCTCATGGCCTGGCTGCCCCGCCACCCGCAGCGGGCCGCCGCCCTGGCCCTGATTCTCTTGGTCAGCGTATCCGCGGTTTCCCCGGCCTGGGCGGGGCGGCTCCTGCCGTTGGGCGCCTACCGGTCCGTGCCCGACTATTGGGCTAAGGCCGCCGAATTCCTCAACCACGAAGCCCACGGGACTCGAACACTTATTCTCCCGGCGAGTTCCTTTGCCCGGCAAACCTGGGGTTGGACCAGGGACGAACCGGCCCAGCCCCTGTTGGACGTACCGTGGGCGGTGCGTGACGCCATCCCCCTGGTCACGCCGGAAGCCATCCGGGGTCTGGACGGGGTATCCGCCTACCCCACCCCCGAGAACCTGGCACGACTAGGTATCGGGGCGGTCATCGTCCGACACGACCTGGCGCGCAGCACCCGAAACATGTCGGCGGAACGCCTCTTTCCCCAGGCCAAAATCCACCGATTCGGCGAGGTGGAGGTAGTGATCCTCAACCGCAACCTGGGCATGACCGTGGTCGATTCCGACCGCATCCCCACGGTTGCCGGCGGCGGAGAATCGTTGGCGCTGCTGGGTTCGGGGGCGTATCGGCTGGTGGGCCAGGGGGCGAGTATCGTCACCGACACTCCTCTACTGGTGGGCCGCAACTATGGGTCGTTGAACTCGGTGTCCGCACCCCTGGCGGACGCCGCTGAGGCCAAGGATGTGCACAATCGGGTCATTGACTACCCGTCCGTTGGCCCCTTCACCAAGGTGGTGGAATCCGGGGGACAGGTGCGGGCCTCGTCGTCGGCGGGGGATGCGACCAGCTTCGCCGGGTCCCGACCTGGGCGGGCGGTGACCGCGGCGGTCGACGGGCTCACCACCACCGCCTGGTGGCCTCGACCCGGAACCCAACGGGGCGAATGGATCGAGCTGCAGCCCGACACCCCCCTGGCCGACCCGGTGCTAGAGGTATTACTCACCGCCAGCAAACCCGTGCGCGCCGAGGTCATCGTGACCGCCGACGACCGGAAGGTAACCAAACGTATTAAAACTGGTGAGCGAGTAAAAATCCCCATACCAGGCGGCATGGCCTCCAAGGTGCGGCTCACCCTGGGGACAGCCGCGGCCCCCATTGGGGTTGCCGAGCTCGGGATCGAACACGCCCCCATCACCCGCAACGTCACGGTCCCCGACACCTCACCAAAGGTGCGGCAATTCGTGTTCAACCAGGTATTTTCCTACACGGAGCAGTTGCAGCGCCGCTTCACCGTCCCCCGAACCATGCGGGTGCGGGTAGACCTGTCCGCCTGTGTGCAACGCGTCTATGTTGACGGCGCCCGCCACGAGTGCGGCGACACCATCACCCTCACGCCCGGCGTCCACCAGATTCGAACAGGTGCGCAAATACTGAAGCTGACCGAGGTGGGTTTCGACCCCACCGGCGCCCCCACCACACCACTCACCCACCTCAAGCCCGCCACCCGCGAGCGCCTCATCATCACCAACCGGGCCGCCAACGATGG
>ERZ773075.398-NODE-398-length-34770-cov-104.54_pt1 | contig 34770 bp, 25 predicted proteins | sample MGYA00580614_ERZ773075 | MGnify/ENA primary metagenome ERZ773075 (study PRJEB29015, sample SAMEA2738021) | human oral metagenome | biome: human oral; feature: human-associated habitat; material: dental | place: China | collected 2043 ...
TGGCGGCGTCGGGGGCGTAGATGGTCTCGCCGCGGCGGCGCAGCTCGGCGTCCAGAGCGCCGCCGGGGGTGACGAAGGTGGCCAGCGAGGCGATGGCGTAGTGGACGCGGTAGGCGGCCACCGGCCCGGGCGCGTCCCCGGTCGGCACGCTGGCATGGTCAATCTGGACGGGCAGACGCTCCAGGAGTACCGCCTGGTCGAGGTCCATGGAACCGGGCGGGTCGATGGTGACCAGCTGCAGGTCACGGGCGTCACGGGCACCGTCGGCCCGGAGCCGGGCGGGGCCGTCCTGGGCCCAGGCGTTGGCAGCGGACTCCGCCTCGGTGAGGGCCTCGGGCGGGAAGGCCGTGGGTACCTCGTACTGTGCGCGCAGCGCGTCCAAGGCCTGGGTGACCTCGACGGGCGGGGCGGTGTAGGTGCTCAGACGCGTGCGACTCATGGGGCGAACCTACCGGTGCAGGACGGTTCGGGCCGGAAGGACTCTCAGAGCCTGACCACGGGCAGGTAGGCGGACAGGTCGCAGCGTTCCCCGGAGGCCTGCAGCGCGCCGCCATCCAGGGCGTCCTGCCAGGTCAGCTGGCCGGTGGCCAGGGCCAGCCAGGTGGAGGCATCGGTCTCGACGACGCTGGGCGGAGTCCCTCGGCGGTGGACGGTCCCGGCGACGGCCTGGGTGACGCCGAAGGGTGGGACCCGTACCTCGACCGAGCGGCCGGGGGCGCAGGCGGCGAGCTCCTCGAGGGTGTAGCGCACTGCGGTGGCGGCCACCCTGCGCCAGGCAGCACGGTCGGCCGGGCTCATGGAACCGTCGGCGTTCATCTCCGCAGTCTTCTGGGACTCGTCCTGTTCCTGGGCCCACTGGCGCAGGGCCTGGGCGCCCGCGGCGGGGTCGATGCGTCGTCTAGCAGCCATGACGCGAAGCCTATGCCGCAACCAGCGCCGGCTGCGCGCATCGGGGATGTCCTGCGCCGCCGGAGACTTTTCCTCACGGCCGGGGACCTTCTACGCGTGCGGGTGCAGGATTCCGGTCCCCGAACGCGCGACACGCACCCGTCGAGGAAAAATGTCCCCGACCGCGTAGAACGTCCCTGCCGAAGGACACCGAACCTCTCGAACTCAGCCTCTTAGCCCCTCACATGCGTCGTGCGGGGCCCCGCACCTGGCAGGACCCCGCACGACGCGGTGATGAGGATCGCCCGATCAGGCGGCAGCGGCAGCCTGCGCCTCTGAGCTGTCCTTGCCCTTCTGACCGTCCTGGCTGCGTCCGAGTCCCTTGAGGAGGATGACCAGCGCGGTACTCACCGCCGCCCCGGCCAGGATCGCCAGAAGGAATCCACCGAAGTTGGTGATGGCGAAGGCGACGAACACGCCGCCGTGGGGCGCGCGAGAGCCGACGTGCATGGCCATGGTCATCGCCCCGGTGACGGCCCCGCCGGCCATGGTGGCCGGGATGACGCGCAGCGGGTCGGCGGCGGCGAAGGGGATGGCGCCCTCGGAGATGAAGGACAGCCCCAGCAGCCAGGCGCTGCGCCCGTTCTCCACCTCGGCCTTGGTGAACAGCCGCGAGCGCAGGAAGGTCGCGGCGGACATCGCCAGCGGCGGCACCATGCCGGCGGCCATGACGGTGGCCATGATCTCGTAGGGGGCGGTGTTGGCGGCACTGGCAGCGGACAGGCCCGCCGTACCGAACAGGTAGGCGGCCTTGTTGACCGGCCCGCCCAGGTCGAAGCACATCATGAGCCCGAGGATGATGCCCAGGAACACCGCCGAGCCGCCCTGGGACATGGAGGTCAGTCCGTCCTGCAGCGCGGTCATGAGGGAGGCCAGGGGCCGGCCCAGCAGCATGTACATGACGGCGCCCACGGCCAGTGTGGTCCCCAGCGGGATGATGACCACGGGCATGAGCCCGCGCAGCCAGGTCGGCACGGTGAGCCCGGTGAGCCAGGCGGCCACGTAGCCGGCGAGGATGCCTCCGATGAGGCCGCCGATGAATCCGGAGCCGACCGACACGGCGATGGCACCCATGGCAAATCCGGGGGCGATGCCGGGCCGGCCGGCCAGGCCGAAGGCGATGTAGCCGGCCAGCGCGGGGACGAGAAAGTTCATGGCCGCCTGCCCCAGCAGGAAGAACACCGACCCGAGGTAGAGCATCAGCCCGGAGCCGGCGGCGCCCTCCACGGAGCCGGGCAGGCTCCACAGGGTGTAGTCGTGGGCAACCGCCTCGGCCACGGACTTCTCCGCGCCGTCGGGCGTCAGGGCGATGTCGTACCCGCCCAGGAGGAAGCCCAGGGCGATGAGCAGACCACCGGCGGCTACGAAGGGGATCATGTAGGACACGCCGGTCATGACGGAGCGCTGGAGGCGCCGCGCCCAGTGCTCGGAGCCCTCCTCGCTCTCCTCGCTGGACTCGCTGCCGGCGGGCACGCGGGCGGCGCTCGGGTCGTCGGCCGCGGCCAGCGCCTTGTCCACCAGGGAGCCTGCGTCGTTGACGGCGGCCTTGACGCCGACGTCGATGACGGGCTTTCCGGCGAAGCGCTCGCGTCCCTTGACGGGCAGGTCGTGGGCGAAGATGACGGCGGTGGCCCGCTCGATGAGGTCGGGATCGAGGGCGTCGATCTTGCCCGAGCCCTGGCCCTCGATGGCCACGGTGATGCCGCGGTCCTTGCCCGCCTGCTCCAGGGCCTCGGCGGCCATGAAGGTGTGGGCGATACCGGTGGGGCAGGAGGAGACGCCCACGATGACGGTCTCGCCCGCCGCGGGGGCCGACGACGCCGCGGGCGCCGCCGCGGTCTTGGAGTCCTCGGCCGACTCCGCCGCACCGGCCTGGCTCTCCTCAGCATCTCCCCCGTCGTCGAGCAGCTCGGGCTGGACCTGTCCGGTGACGATCCGGGCGATCTCCTCGGCGTCGGCGGCCTGGCGCAGCGCGTCGGTGAAGTCGGACTGCATGAGGCCGCGGGCGAGCTTGGCCAGGAGCTGGAGGTGGAAGTCGTCGGCGCCGTCGGGGGCCGCGATCATGAAGACGAGGTCGGCGGCCTGCCCGTCGGCGGCCCCGAAGTCGACCGGCTGCGCCAGGCGGGCGAAGCCGAGGCTGGGGGCCAGGACGTGGGGGCTGCGGCAGTGCGGGATGGCGATGCCGCCGGGGATCCCGGTGGGGGCGGTGGACTCGCGCTTCTTGGCGTCGGCGGCCAGGCCGTCGGGGCTGGAGGCCCGGCCGGCGCCGGCCACGGTGGCGGCCAGGAACTCGATGACGTCTTCCTTGCCCGGGCCGGCGTCGGCGTCGAGCGCGACCAGCTCGGGGATGATCAGTGGGGTGTTCTCGGTCATGGTCTTCCTTGGTGTCCGAGGTGCTGCCGCCCCATGGGCGGCGGCGGTGTGTCAGAGGTGGTCGGAGCGGTCAGGTGTGATGGGTGAGTAAGTGGCGGACTGGAGGAGGTTGCGAACGGTCGGGCTGGTCGGGGTGTTGGTGGCGTGGATGACGGTCAACGGCAGGAGGCGGCGGTGGGCCACGGCGGTGCCAGCGGCCCCAGCACCTCTGTGCCTCCGGGTCAGGAGAGCCGGGTGACGACGGCCGCCTGCGCGGGCAGGTCGGCGGGGGTGGGCAGGGTGGTGCCGGGCAGGGAGGCGGCGGCCGATCCGTAGGCCATGGCGGTGCTCAGGCGCTCGGCCTCGTCGCCGCCGTTGACGTCGGCCAGGATGTAGCCGGCCACCGAGGAGTCCCCGGCCCCCACGGTGGAGACCACCGGGACCTCGGGGGCGGTGGCGTGCCAGGCGCCGTCGGCGGTCACGAGGACGGCGCCGGCGGGCCCGAGGGTCACCATGACGGCGCCGATCCCCAGGCCCACCAGGAGACGGGCAGCGTCGACGACGGGGCCATAACTCCCCTCGACGGCGCCCTCCTCCAGGGCCATGGCGCGCTCAGCGGGCAGGCCTGCGAGCTGGCCGAGCTCCTCACCGTTGGGCTTGATGAGGTCGGGGGCCGAGTCGGGCAGCTCGGCGGCCAGGGCGGCCAGGGGCTCGTCGGAGGTGTCGACGGCGATGTGCAGTCCCGGTGCGGCCTCGCGCAGGAGCCTGACCAGGCGGGCGTACCAGTTGGCCGGCACACCCGGCGGCAGGGAGCCGGACAGGACTGCCCAGTGGTGGGGGGCGGTTCCGGCCGACACCCCCGTGAGCGTCAGCGTCTCCAGGAGGTCACGCTCGACGGCCTCGATCTCCTGCTCGCTCAGGCCCGCGCCCTGCTCGTTGAGCTTGGTGGTGGTGCCGTCGGGCTCGGTGACCGCGGTGTTGATGCGGGCGGCACCGGCCACTGGTACCGGGTGGACGGTCAGCCCGGGCAGCTCGAGGGCGTCGAGGGCCAGCAGGATGGGGTCGTGCTCGGCGGCGGGCAGGACGGCAGTGGCGGCACGCCCGGAGGTGGACAGGACTCGGGCGACGTTGACGCCCTTGCCTCCGGGCTCCATGACGACGCCGGTCAGCCGTTGGACGGCGCCGCGCTGGAGGGCGGCGGGCAGGGAGACGGTGCGGTCGAGGGACGGGTTGGGCGTGAGGGTCAGGATCATGCGACAAGGACCTCGGTTTCGGCTGCGGCGAGCTGGTCGGTGAGTGCGGGCGGGAGCTCGACGTCGGTGACCAGGAGGTCGATGACGTCGAGGGAGGCGAAGGAGACCAAGTGCTCCTGGCCGATCTTGGTGGAGTCGACCAGGGCCACCACCTGGCGGGCGCTGCGCACCATGGCGCGTTTGACGGTGGCCTCGTCGGGGTCGGGCGTGGACAGCCCGTGGGCGGCGCTGACGCCGTTGGCGCCCAGGAGGGCGACGTCGACACGCAGGGTGGAGAGGGCCTCGACGGCCTCGGGGCCGACGGCGGCCTGGGTGAGACCGCGCAGTTGGCCGCCCAGGATCCGCACCCGGGTATGTCCGGCGGCGGTCAGGGAGGCGGCGGTCAGGACGGAGTTGGTGATGATGGTCAGGTCGCCCTCGGCGGGCAGGAGGCGGGCGGCGGCACCGGTGGTGGTGCCGGCGTCGACCAGGAGGGTGGTGCCGGGCTCCGGGTCCAGCCGTTCCAGGGCGGCGCGGGCGATGGCCTGTTTGGCGCAGATGTTGACCTGTTCGCGCTGGGTCACGCCGGTCTCCGGCAGGGCGGGGGCGGGGATGGCGCCGCCGTGGACCTTGCGCAGGGAGCCGTTGCGGTCCAGTGCGGCCAGGTCGCGGCGGATCGTCTCGGGGGTGACGTCGAAGTGCTCGGCGAGCTCGGCGACCAGGACGCGCCCAGCGCCGCGCACCTGCTCAACGATCTGGCGGTGCCTGTCCTCGATGCGCATGTTCACCCCTGACGTCGGTGTCGTTGGCCGGAAATGCCTGTTCGGGCATCAACCAGACCCATAATGTTTGAACGGACACAAGCATATGTCCGTTCAGACAGTCCCGTCTACCCCTGAGTGACTCACAATACATTTTATAGGTTGCTCTGAGAACTCCGCCCTCAGGCCTGAAGTTGCCGGCGCAGGATCAGGTAGCCGCCGACGGCGAGCAGGGAGAGCGCGAGCGATCCCGCGTTGAGCGAGGCGCCGGTACGGGCCAGGGGGCCGCTCGCCCGCCCGGATGCCCGATCGGGCACCCGGGCCGCAGCCGGAGCACCGGTGCCGGTCGTGCCGACGGGTTGGGGCTGCGCAGCCGCGGAGGGCTCGGCTCCGCCACCGGCCTGCGGGCCGGGCGCGTTGTCATCGCCGTCGCCTGTGTCGACGGCGACCTCGACCGAGAAGCTGTTGAGGACCGCGCCCGCGGAGTCGACGGTCTCAACGGCGACCCACCGGCAGGTGGCGGCCTGAATCGTGCGGCAGGTTCGGGTGGGGGCGTCGGCCGGAACCGCGAGGTCGAAGACGGCCTTGCCGGTGGTCGGACCGGTGGGGTCGACGGTCAGGTCGATGTCCCGGCTGAGGATCTCCGTGCTCCCGGCGCTCACGCGCACGCGGTGGGCGCCGGCGGCCTGCTCGGAGGCGTTGGTGTAGGCCAGGGAGTCCATGGTCACCGTGACCGCCCCGGCGCCTGCGGCCGAGGGCGCCGCGCTCATCGCGACCTGCCGCTTGGAGTAACCGGCCTTGACGGGTTGGTCGCCGAAGGAGGCCAGGTAGGCGGAGGTGACGTCGCGGTCGAGGACGCCGGTGTTGGTCGACGGCTTGCCCTTCAGGACGGTGTAGCCGTCGCCTCCCGCCAGCAGGAAGGAGTTGGAGGCGACGACGACGCTGTCGCCGTCGGCCAGCGGCACGCCGTCGACGAGGATCTCGCGGATCGCGGGGGCGGACCCGGCCTCGCCCCCATAGGCGACATCGGTGCTGGCCTCAGTGAGGACGTCGACGTTGCTGGACAGCCCCAGAGCGAGGACGGGACGACTGGAGCCGGGCTGCCACTGCTGGGACAGCAGAGCCTTCAGCTCGGCGCCGGTGAGGGTTGTATAGGCCATCTCATTGCCGAAGGGCTGGACGGTGTAGGCCTCCCCCGAGGTCAGGACGCCATCGCCCTCGGAGCCGGAGGCGGCGTAGAGCAGGTCGGCACGCACACCGCCGGCGTTCATGATGCCCACGTAGCGGGTGGAGCCGGCCGGCTGGATGTCGGTGGCGAGCCAGCTGCGGAAGGACTCGGCGATGAGGTCGGAGGCGGTGGACTCGGTGCCGCGGTTGGCGCCGGGGCCGGAGCCGTCCGAGCCGCGCAGGAAGTCCGACCCGATCTTGGCCAGCGGCTTGCCGCCCTCGGCGGCTGAGTCCTTCTCCGCCTGGGCCACGATCCCGGCGACGCCGTAGGCGTCGGTGGTGCAGCTCGAGCTGCGCAGGTCCTCGTTGTCAGCGCTGACCACTGAAGTCTTCCGACTGGCGGGGTCGTAGCTGAGGCGGATGCGGCCCAGCGCCCAGCCGTAGTGGTCGGCCTGGACGACGGCGATCCGGTTGCCCTCGACGCCGGTGACGGTCTGGGCGAAGGGCACATGGGTGTGTCCGGAGAAGACGGCGTCGACGCCCCCGCCGAAGCTGGTGGCAGTGGTGGCGGCATCCTCATGGCTGAGCACGACGACGACGTCGGCCTCACCATTGGCGGGATCACCGTCCTTGAGCTCGGCGGCACGGGCGTTGGCGGCGGCGACCGCTGGACTCAGGGCGAGGGTGGACAGGGCCGAGGGTGACACGAGGGTGGGAAGCTCATCGGTGACGACGCCGACGAAGCCGACGCGCACACCGCCGACCTCCTTGATGTAGGCACCTTTCCCACTGCCCTCAGCAGTCAGGGACGCCGAGCCGGAGACGTTGGCGGCCAGGATCGGGAAGTTCGAGGCGGGCAGGATGCGCGTCTCCAGATCGGTCAGGCCCTGGTCGAGCTCGTGGTTGCCCAGGGCGGAGGCATCCAGGGACATCGCGTTGAGCGCTTCCATGGTGGGTCGATCCTGGAGGATGGAGGAGACGTAGGCCGATCCGCCCACAGAGTCTCCGGCGGAGACGAACAGAGTGTTGGGGTTGGCGGCGCGGGCGGCGGATACCTCGCAGGCCAGAGTGACAGCGCCGGGATCCTCGACGGATGTCTGTCCGGTGTTGCGGTCCGTCTGAGTGGTGCGGGAGATGTGGCCGTGCAGGTCGGTGATGCCCAGCAGGTCGATGGTGGTGGCGCCGGCGGCCGGGGCGGCCGGTTCGTCGGCACCGGCGGGCGGGGTGAGCGCGAGGGGAGTGAGGGATGTCAGTGTGAGCGCGCAGATGGCGGCGCAGGCCTTGACGGCCTGCATGGGGAGCAGTCGCATGTCGTTCCTTGTCAGGCGGAGGGACGGTGACCCGGGAAAAGAGGAGGAGAGGAACATGCCCAACCTTATGCGTCCATGCGATACAGGGCATTTTTTTCACGGCACTCACTGACGTTCATCACCCGGCACTCGTGCCCGCCGCCCCTGGTGGGGACGACGGGCACGAGTGCGGTTCACGCATCGCTGCGTCGGTCGGCGTCAGTCGACCTGCCGTCTGCGGCGCAGGATGAGGTAGCCGCCGGCGATGAGGGTCAGGGCGATGACGCCGGCGCCCAGGGAGGTGCCGGTGCGGGCCAGTGACCAGCCGCCCGTACCACCAGCTGGCCTGCCATCGCCGCCACGATCCTCAGGAGCGGCGTTACCCGCCCCGCTCGTGGCAGCAGGCAGTCCCCCGACACCGACCGGCGCCGCGGAACCGTCACCACCACCTCCGGGCGAGGCCACCGTCTGCCCGTCCGAAGCCACACCGGAGCCCGCCGTCGCCGACGGAGCCGGCTGCGCACCGGGCGAGGCCGATGGCGTTACCGTGGCGACCTCCGACGGTTCGGCACTGGGCGTCGAGGACGGAGCCCCCGGCGAAGGCGCGGCCGACGGCGTCGCAATGGGCTTCGCATCGGCCGGCACCTCGACGTAGAAGCTGTTGAGGACCCGGCCGACACCATCAACGGACTCCAGGGTCACCCAGCGGCAGGTCGTGGCCTCAGCACTTCGGCAGGCACCGGTAGGCGCATCGGCCGGCACCGCGAGGTCGAAGCTCGCCTTACCTGTGGTCGGGCCAGTACGGTCCACAGTCAGGTCGATGTTCTGACTGAAGAACTCCTTGTCCCCGGACACGGCGCGCACGCGGCGGGCCCCGAGAACCTGCTCGGTGAAGTGGGTGTAGGCCAGGGAGTCCATCGTCACTGTCACCGTGCCGGCCCGGCCGGGCCTCGGGACCGCGCTCATACCCACCTGACGCTTGGCGTAGCTCGGCTTGAGTATCTGCTGGTTGAGGGAGGCCAGGTAGTTGGTGGTGATGTCGCGTCCGAGCGACCCGACATTCACGACCCCACTTCCGTTGGGGAGCGTGAAGCCGGCGCCACCTGCGAGCAGCTCCTGGGTGGAGGCCACGACCACCGTGTCCGCGTCCTCCAGGACCTGCCCGTCCACCCTGACCTCGCGAATCGAGGGGGCGGCGCCGTCCTCGGTCTGGGCGGCGCCGTCCTCGGTCTGGGCGGCGGCGTCCGCAATGACATCGACGTTGGCGGACAGTCCCAGCTGGACAGCCGCCGGATCGGCTCCGGGGCGCCACTGCTGGGCGATGAGCGCCTTGAGCTCAGCACTAGTCATGGTGAGGTAGCCCATGGCCTTGTCATCCGGGGAAACGTTACGGACCTCGTCGACCGTGAAGAGGCCGTCGACCTGATCGGCAGGTACCTCTCCGTGATAGTTCCCGGTGCTCTTGTACCGGAAATCGGCTTTGAGGTCGTCGGCCCGGACTACTCCCACATAGTGCGCGGAGGCCGGCGGCCGCTCCATGGGATCGATGTCGGCGAGCCAGTATCGGTAGGACTCGGCCACCAGGTCGGCCGCCGTGGACTCGGTGCCGGTGTGGGCTCCGGGAGTCACGCCATCCGATCCACGCAGGTAGTCAGTACCGAGCTGCGCCACCGGCTGAGCGGCCCCCAGATCCATCATCTTGTTGTATCTCTTATATGAGAAGATATTGATGCCGTCGAAATCGTCTTCATGGCAGTACTCCTGCCTCAGATCCTGATTCTCCACGTTGATGACAGAGACCTTCTTGGTGTCCCGGTCGTAGTTGAGCCGAATCATCCCGAGCTTCAGACCGTAGTGGTCGGGCTGGACGACGGCGATCTCATTGCCCTCGACCCCGGTCACCGTCTGCGCGTAGGAGACGTGGCTGCGTCCGGCGACGACGGCGTCGACGTTCTTGGAGAAGCCCGTCGCCGTGGAGGCCGCGTCCTCGTGACTGAGCACGACGACGACGTCGGCCTCGCCATTGTCGGGATCACCGTCCTTGAGTTCGGCGGCGCGGGCGTTGGCCGTGGCCACCGCCGGGGCGACCGTGAGCTGTGCCCGGGTGGAGGAGGAGACCAGTTTGGGCAGCTCATCGGTCACCACACCGATGAAGCCGACCCGCACCCCGTCGACCTCCTTGATGGAGATCCCGCGACCGTCCCCCTCTGCGCTCAGGGCATCGGAGCCGGACACGTTCGCCGCCAGAACGGGGAATGTCGCATAAGGAAGAACCCGACCCTCGAGGTCACCAAGACCATGGTCAAGCTCGTGCACCCCTAGCGCAGAGACATCCATGCGAAGCCGATTCAGCACATCCAGAGTCCCCTCATCCTTCATATAGGACGACAAGTAGTATGACGACCCGATATTGTCTCCCGACGAGACGAATAGCGTATTGGGATTCGCCCTGTATGCCCTACTCATATGACATCCCAGGGATACCACACCGGGATTCTCCACCTTGTCGGCGTCGACCTCACCAGTCACCGGATCCTTATGAAACGTGCTTTCAATGTATCCATGCAGATCGGAGATGCCAACGAGGTCGATGGCGACTCCCCCACCTGGGGAATCCAGTGGCACAGCAGCGTCGGACCCTCCGGCGCCCTGAGCTGGAGCCGCCCCGGAGGGCGCGGCAATGGAAAGAGGGCTGAGTGCGGCGAGGGCCAGCGCACCGAATGCGGCGCAGACTCGTCCGCGCCTTCGCGATATGAGTCTCATCATATGTCCTTGATCAACGAGAAATGAGTGTGGGAAACGTGAAGGGAGAAACGCTGTGCCATTGGTCGCCTCTCAGTCTTCCTGCCGTCTGCGGCGCAGGATGAGGTAGCCGCCGGCGATGAGGGTCAGGGCGATGAGGCCGGCGCCCAGGGACGTACCTGTGCGGGCCAGTGCCCAGCCGCCCGAGCCACCGCTCGGCTTACCACCGGCTCCGCGAGCCTCAGGGGCGGCAGTGCCCGCCCTGCTCGTGGCAGCGGGCAGACCACCAACGCCGACCGGCGCCGCGGAACCGTCAGCGCTCTCACCTCCGGGTGAGGCCGTCGCCTTCCCGTCCGGGACCGTACCGACACCGTCGCTGGGCGCCGCCGAAGCCGACGGCGTCACCGTGACACTCGCCGACGGCCCGGCACTGGGCGTCGAGGACGCCGCCCCCGTCGAAGGCGGAGCCGACGGCGTACTGGGTGGAGTCGCCTGCGCACCGGGCGCGGCCGACGGCGCCGCCGTGGGTGCCGCATCGGCGGGCACCTCGACGTAGAAGCTGTTGAGGACCTTGCCGGCAGCGTCGACGGACTCCACGGTCACCCACCGGCAGGTCGCACCCGCCGCGCTGCGGCAGGCACCGGTGGGCGCGTCCGCCGGGATAGTGAGGTCGAAGACCGCTCTGCCGGTCGTGGGGCCGATACGGTCCAGGCTCACGTCGATGTTCTGACTGAAGAACTCCTTGTCCCCTAAGCGGGCACGGACTCGTTGCGCACCGAGGACCTGTTCGGGATCGTTGGTGTAGCTCAGGGAGTCCATCGTCACTGTCACCGTGCCGACCTGGCCGGGCTTCGGGACCACGCTCATCCCCACCTGACGCTTGGAGTAGGACGGGATCAGGGGCTTGTCGCCGAAGGACTGCAGGTAGGAGATGAAGACGGTGTGCTGGAGCGTGCCGACGTTGACGACGGCATCCTCGTCAGGACTGGGGAAGTCGTTGTTGTCATGGAGCAGCTCGTAGGTAGAGGCCAGGACCACCGAGTCCGTGTCACCCAGAACCTGCCCGTCGACCCGGATCTCACGCACTGTGGGAACCTTCCCGTTCTCCACCGTCGCGTCGGGATCCACGATGACGTCAACATTCGAGGACAGCCCCAGGTTGAGCACGGGGGGCTCGGCGTAGAACCTCCACTGGTGGGCGATGAGCTTCTTGAGCTTCGCACCATTGACGGTGACGTAGGCGAGCGGTTTGTTGTCGGGTTGGACGCTGAGTGCCTCCCCGTAGGTCACCAGGCCGTCCTGGTCCGGACGCGGGATGTCGTCGTGGCGGCCGGACTCGAGGTAGGTGAGGTCGTTCTTCACGTCGCGGACACTGACGATGCCGACATAGTGGCTGGAGCCGGGAGGTTTGATGGAGGTGATCCAGCTGTGGTACGAGTCGGCGACCAGGTCGGCGGCCGTGGACTCCGTTGCCGTATTGGTGTTGGGGACACTTCCGTCAGACCCACGCAGGAAGTCCGCCCCGATATGCGCCAGCGGCTGCTTCGAGACATCCCTGGCGGCCCCCTCGTACTCCCAGGTCTTGTTCCAGACCTCAGGAGAGGATCCTCGGCATGCGTAATGTCCGATCCACATGTTCTCCGCGCTGGAGGAGACGATCTTCCGAGTCGTTCGGTCGTACTCCAGGAGAATGTCCCCGAAGCTCCGACCGTAGATCTGGGGCTGGACGACAGCGATCGAGTTTCCCTCGAATCCGGTGACGACCTGTCCGTACTCCCCTGCCCCACGGCCGGAGACGACGGCGTCGACATTCTTGGAGAAGCTTGTCGCCGTGGAGGCCATGTCCTCGTGGCTGAGCACGACGACGATGTCGGCCTCACCGTTGGCCGGGTTGCCGTCCTTGAGCTCGGCGGCGCGGGCGTTGGCCGTGGCCACCGCCGGGGAGACGCTCAGAACCTCTCTGTTCGCAGCGAGTGTTCGGACGGGAAGCTCGTCGGTCACCACACCGACGAAGCCGACGCGCACCCCGTCGACCTCCTTAACGAAGACCCCGCGTCCGCTCCCCTCGGCACTGAGGGAAGCGGAGCCGGACACGTTCGCCGCCAGGATGGGGAAGTCGGAGGCGGGCAGGACCCTGTCCTCGAGGTCCTTCACTCCGCCATCGAGCGCGTGGACCCCCAGGGCTGAGGCATCCAGCTTCATCGCATTGAGGCCATAGATGATGGGCTGGTCCTGCAGGAAGGAGGACGTGTGGGGCGAGGCGCCGATGTTGCCGCCGGAGGAGACGACAAGCGTGTTGGGGAAGTCCTCCCGGACCCCGCGGACAGCGCACTCGATTCCGATCAGGCCGTAGTCCCTGGAGGGGTCGTACTCCTCGGTCTCCGGATTGTACCCGCTCGTCTCCAGGTAGTGACCGCGAAGGTTGCCCAGGCCGATCAGCTTGATGCGCACCTTGTTGCCCGGATCGTCGGCCCCTTGGTTCCCGTCAGCGCCGTCGGGCGGTTTCTCCACAGCGGCGGCCGGCGGTATGAGGGATGCTGTCGGAGCCGCGACCATGGGACTCAGTGCAGCCACAACCAGAGCGCTCAACGCAGCGCAGACTCGTGCTCTCCGAGCTGGAAATATTCTCATGTCAATCCTCGTGGGACGTAGGGATGGAGATCGGGATCACGTGAGGAAAGGAACATCATCAAGGTACGCCCCTCCCGGGACTTTTGCAGTGTTTTTTACGATCTCAGCCAGTCAGTAGGTGCCCGGTCGTGACTTCTCACCAAGGATCTGCGTCGATTTCGCCCGCCCTCACAGCACAACGACGGCGTCCGTCACCTCGGAGGAGAGGTGACGGACGCCGTCGCTATGGGCTCGGGCCCGGATCAGGCAGGTATCAGACGATGCCGTGGGCGATCATGACGTCGGCAACGCGGGTGAAACCGGCCGCGTTGGCGCCGAGCACGTAGTCGCCGGGGCGGCCGTACTCCTCGGCCGCGGCGACGCAGGAGTCGTGGATGTCAGTCATGATGCCGGTCAGCTTGGCCTCGGCGGTGGCGAAGTCCCAGCGGGTGCGGCCGGCGTTCTGCTCCATCTCGAGGGCGGAGGTGGCCACGCCACCGGCGTTGGCGGCCTTACCGGGGCCGAAGAGGATGCCGGCCTTCTGGAAGGCCTCGACGGCCTCCGGGGTGGAGGGCATGTTGGCGCCCTCGGAGACCACGCCGCAGCCGCCCCGCAGCAGGGTGGCCGCGGCGTCGCCGTCGAGCTCGTTCTGGGTGGCGCAGGGCAGGGCGACGTCGCCGGGGACGTCCCACACGGAGCCGTCGGTCACGAGGCGGGCGCCGGGGCGGCGCTCGACGTAGTCGGCCACGCGGCCGCGCTCGACCTCCTTGACCTGCTTGAGCAGCTCGAGGTCCACACCGGCCTCGTCGACGACGTAGCCGGAGGAGTCGGAGAAGGTGATGGGGGTGGCGCCGAGCTGCTGGGCCTTCTCGATGGCGTAGATCGCCACGTTGCCGGCGCCGGAGACGATGACCTTCTTGCCCTCGAGGGACTCGCCCTTGGTGGAGAGCATGGACTGGGCGAAGAGCACGGCGCCGTAGCCGGTGGCCTCGGTGCGCACGAGGGAGCCTCCCCAGGCCAGGCCCTTACCGGTGAGGACCCCGGCGTCATAGGAGTTACGCAAGCGCTTGTACTGGCCGAACATGTAGCCGATCTCGCGACCCCCCACGCCGATGTCACCGGCGGGCACGTCGGTGGAGGGACCGATGTGGCGGGCCAGCTCGGTCATGAAGGACTGGCAGAAGCGCATGACCTCGGCGTCGGAGCGGCCGTGCGGGTCGAAGTCGGAGCCGCCCTTGCCGCCGCCGATGCCCTGGGCGGTCAGGGCGTTCTTGAAGATCTGCTCGAAGCCGAGGAACTTGATGATGCCGGCGTTGACCGAGGGGTGGAAGCGCAGGCCGCCCTTGTAGGGGCCCAGCGCCGAGTTGAACTCGATGCGGAAGCCGCGGTTGACGTGGACCTGGCCGGCGTCGTCGACCCACGGCACTCGGAACATGATCTGGCGCTCGGGCTCGACGATGCGCTCCAGGAGGGCGCCCTCGGCGTAGTGGGGGTGCTTGGCGATAACGGGACCGAGTGACTCCAGCACCTCGTGGACGGCCTGGTGGAACTCGACCTCTCCACGGTTGCGAGTCACAACCTGCTCGTAGACCTTCTCGACAACGTCCTGCATGAGGGACTCCTTCGCCTAGCGGATTAGCTCAGCACCTGGCTGGTCGCCGCGGCGCCGCGAGAAGACTTCCACCGAGACGTTCACTGAGACGAAACATCTCGCGATCCGGCGGAAACATAGGCGCCGAAAAGGCCGCATTTCGGACGATAATGCAGTCGAGGTCACAGTTCTTAGATGATCCTGTCATGGACGGTGAACAGTATTCGGACGCCTCCGGCAGCTCAGCCGGAGCGGCCCGCTACACCCATGGCCACGGGGCGGCGGTCCTCAGCGCGCACTCACGTCGTGGCGCCGAGGACTCGGCCGCCTACCTCCTGGGCCGCCTGCGCGCCGGGATGGATCTGCTCGACGTCGGTTGCGGGCCGGCGACCATCACCGCGGACCTGGCCGAGCACGTGGCACCCGGCCGGGTCGTGGGCCTGGACGCCGCTCCCGGCGCCCTGGAGGCGGCCCGCGCAACGCTGGCCGAGCGGGGCCTGTCCGGGCAGGTGGAGCTGACCACTGGGGACGTCATGGCCCTGCCCTTCGACGACGATTCCTTCGACGTCGTCCACGCCCACCAGGTCCTCCAGCACCTCGGTGACCCGGTGGGGGCCCTGACGGAGATGCGGCGCGTCGCCCGTCCGGGCGGGATCGTCGCGGTGCGCGACGCCGTCTACTCCGCCATGACCTGGTTCCCGGAGCCGGAGGGCATGAGCCTGTGGCGCTCGGTCTACATGGCCACGGCACGAGCCAACGGGGGCGAGCCCGACGCCGGAAGCCGGCTGCTCGCCTGGGCCCGCCGGGCGGGGTTCACTGAGGTGACGGCCTCGGCCTCCACCTGGTGCTACGCCACGCCCACCGACCGCGCCTGGCAGTCGACGACCTGGGCGCAGCGGAGCCTGACCTCCTTCGGGCCGCAGGCGGTGGAGCTGGGGCTGGCCAACAGCACCGACCTGGAGACGATGGCCCGGGCCTGGCGACAGTGGGGCGGCAGCGAGGACGCCTGGTTCGTCGTCGTGCACGGCGAGGTCATTGCCCGTGCCTGACGGCGGACGCACGAGATCGGCCGGCACCGTGAGTCTTCGTGCCGGCCGAAAGGAGGGCGGCTCCGGCACCGGGGCGGGAGTCAGGCGCCGAGTCCCCAGATCGAGGTCGCGTCCGGCGCAGTGAAGCGGAATCCGGAGGCGAGCAGCGCCTGGGGAACCGCGCGCTGGGAGGCACCGAGCAGCTCGGCAAGCATGCTGCCGATGCTTCCGGTACCGCCGGCCGCCCAGCCCCTCCCCGCCCGGTCCAGCAGGGCTTGAGGCACCACCGCCATCGAGGGCGGGCCGCAGGCGCGGGACAGCAGCCGGTGGAGGTCGCGGTTGCGCAGAGGCTCGGGCGCGGTCAGGTTGACCGGCCCGCGGATGTCGTCGTGCTCGATGGCCCATAGGAGGCCGGCCGCGGCATCTTCCAGTCCGATCCACGGCTGCCACTGGTCGCCGCGGCCGAGCCGGGCCCCCGCCCCCACCCGGTAGGCGGCGCCGAGGAGCCTGCCCAGCCCGCCCGAGGAGCTGACCACCAGGCCCGTGCGGGACTGGACCGTGCGCAGCCCGGCCCGCGCCGCCGGGCCCGCAGCGGCCTCCCAACGCTGGCACAGTTCGGACAGGAATCCCTCGCCCGGGCCGCACGCCTCGGTGAGGATCTCATCCCCCCGATCCCCGTAGAAGCCGGTGGCCGACCCACTCAGCAGGACCCCGGGCCGCCCCGCCGGGGGCAGGCCCGCGGCGACCCGGGCGATGAGGGCGGTGGTGGACAGGCGCGAGGCCGCGAGCGCGCGACGGCGCACCGGCGTCCAGGGGCGCGGCGCGATCGGGGCGCCCGACAGGCACACCACGGCCCTGGCCCCCTCAAGGGCGCCGGGCGCCAGGAGACGCTCGGCGGGGGCCCACCAGGCGTGCTCCCTACCGGAGGCATCGACCTCGATGCCCTCCCGCGGTGCCTTGCCCGGTCCGCTGCGGTGGAGGATCCGGATCCTCCAGCCACTGTCCCGGGCCATATCCGCCAGGCGGGATCCGATGAGGCCCGCGCCGGCCACGACGAGCAGCCCCGGGCCGCTGCGGCGGCCGGGCGGTACTGAGGGGATTCCGCGAGTGCCCATCAACCCACCCTAGGCCCTCGGCCGGCCCTCGGGCTCGACCTGCCCCGCCTGCGCCCCTGGCACCAGCGCCGGGGGCAGGATGAGGGCCCCTCCTCCTGGGTAGGGAGTGAGCCGTACCGACTCACAGGATGCACACAACTGGCACCCACTCCTCTAGGCTCATCCCAATGCCCGAGAACGCCCCCTCCCCTCGCTCTCCCGTGATGGACCTGATGGCCCTGCGCTCCGTCACGGAACTGCCCGTGACCCGTCGCCACGTCCTGGACCCCGAGGTCCTGCGGACGGTGGCGGTCGTCGACCGGGTCGGCGACCTGACGCGCTTCAACGTCGCCGAGGTGCCCGAGCTCGCCCAGCTCTCCGGCCCCGAGGAGCTGCTGGCTCCCGATGAGCACGGCTGGGCGCTGGGACATGCGCTGTCCCTGGCCGTCGAGCACGGGCAGCGCCTGTGGCTGAGTGAGGTGACCCCGGTCCAGCTGGAGCGGCTACGGGCGGTCGTGGGCGAGGAGCTCGTCCACATCGCCTCCCTGGATGAGCCCGACGACTCCGACGGGGACGGCAGCGTCGTCGTCGCCGTGAGCCCGCGCCACCTCCTGGACGAGTGGGCCACCGGGAGTCCTGCGCAGATCAGCTATCTGCACACCGTCCTGGAGGGGACGGACCCGCTGCGGGTCTCTCGGCACACCTTGGCCGCCCTGCGCGAGGCGGAGGTGGACCTGGTACCGCGTGCAGGCATCGTCCGGCTGCTGCACAACCCGCGCTTCCTCGCCTACGCAACCGTCTTCATCTACTCCTCGTTGCGGGCGCTGCCGGCCGTCTACGCCCCCGGCTTCCGCGGCAACCCTTGGGTGCTGTGGACCATCGACATCATCACCGCCGTCCCCTACACATGGGGCATCATCGCCATGGTGGCAGGTCGACGACGCCGTATCCGCTTCGCCGGGTTCCTCGTCACTCTCATTACCTTCGTTGCGCCCTACGTGTACTTCTTCCTGGCGGGTGATGACGGACACGGCAACCACTACCCCGGCTGGGTCGTCATGGTGGTCATCGGCCTGGTGCTGGCGACCTTCCTGCTCGAGGGCGGGCGCTGGCTGCGGGACGTGGCCGTCGCCCGGGGCCTGCGCACGCCGCGGGGAGGCTAGGGAGTCGCCAGGCTCGGATTACCGGCTAAGCAGCCGCCCCTGTGACCGGCTCGGCCCCGCGGATCGAGCGCAGGACCCCGGCGAGCAGGAACCAGCCACCGGAGACGACGATGACGGCGACCAGGCTGAGCGGCCGCTGGGGGTGGATCGCCACGAGCCAGCAGGTGGCCAGGAACCACACCGCCACCGCACCGATGTTGAGGGCGCGGAAGCGCTTGACGCGCGCCGGGTGCGCGTAGTGCGTGGGCACGAGCGTGAGCACCACGAAGATGAGGGTGACGACGATGTTGAAGACCGCCGGGGTCTGCAGCACGTAGAACATGAGGGCCACGATGTTCCAGGCCGCTGGGAATCCCACGAAGTAGTAGTCGGTGGACTTCCACTGCTTGTTGGCGTAGCAGAACATGGACGAGCTCAGGATGAGGGCCATGAGCAGGCCGGCCACCGGCCTGGGCCCCATCGGCAGGGCCACGTACATGAAGACGGCCGGGATGAAGGTCCACGTGAGGTAGTCGACGACGATGTCCACGATGCCGCCGTCGAACCAGGGGATGATTTCGGAGACCCTGGCACGCCGGGCCAGGGTGCCGTCGACGCCGTCGACGACAAGGGCGACGAGCAGCCAGAACCACATCCAGGCGAACTCCCGGCGGGGGTGAATGGTGGCGAGCATGGCCAGGCTGGCCCACACCAGCCCCGACATGGTCAGGATGTGCACTGCCCAGGCGGCGGCACGGGCCCGTGCCGGGTACTGCGCCGTCGACACGAACGGTCCCCTCTCGGTGGATGACACTGATTCACGGGAAGTCTATGTGGTTCACAGCCGCAGCACATATCCGTCGGGCGCATGCCCCGGTGCGCACCGCCTCCCGCGCACGCGCCGATCCCGCCCCGGAACCGTGTGTCCCCGTACCCAGCAGGTACGGGGACACACACGGTCTGCCACGCGCCCGCGAGCGCGTGGAGGAGATGACTCACATGCTCACGTCGCGGAAGTCGAAGGGGTAGATCCCCATGGGGTTCCAGTGGGCGAGGAGACGAGCGCCGGTGGCCGCGTCGTGGGCCCACAGCTCGCTGGTGATGACGACGCCGCCGCCCTCCAGCTCACTGAGGTCCAGGCGGTGGTGGCCGTCGACGTAGTCGTCGGCCTGCTCCACCGGGTAGAGGGCCAGGTCGGCGGCGGGGACGGACAGGCCGGTGAGCTGCTCGTCGAGGCCGGCGAGGTCATTGCCGGAGATGCCGTAGCGGCTCGCCAACTCGTTGACGTCGCGGCGCGCGATGGCGGCGACGAACTCCTGGACCTCGGTGTAGATCCGACGGCGCAGCTCCTCGTTCCCCCACGGGGCCGGGGCCGGCTCGGCGGGCTCCTCCTGGGCGGCCTCAGCGCCGTCGGCAGCCTCGGCGCCCTCCACGGGCGCCTCAGGTGTCTCGGCGTTCTCCTCGTTGCTCTTCCCGCGTTCCTCAGCGACCTGCTCGGTCGGGGCACTCTGGTCCACACGGTCCTCGGCGTCATCCTCAGGCGTCGAGGCGGTTGGCGCGGAGGCCGCTCGAGCCTCAGGCTCCGCCGCATCGGCAGTGTCCGTGACGCTCGCTGTCTCCGTCGCGTCTGACGCGGGCGGTACCGCGCCCTCGACGGAGGCCGCGTACCAGGGGATCTCCGCCTGCTCGGACCGTCCCGACTCACCGGGCTCCTCGGACGGCTCCCGGGTCGCCTGCTCGCCCTCGCGGCCGGCGTCGACCGGGGTCCGTGCCGAGACCGCCACGTTCTCCCAGGCCTCACCGGAGGAGGCTGTCGGCTGCTGCTCGACGGCATCGGCCAGGGCCGACTCAGCCGGGTCGGGGGCGACGGTCTCACCGGTGGGCGCGGCGACGGGCTCGCCACCGGGGTGCTCGACGGAGGGGACCGCCACCGGCTCGTAGGCGGACTCGGCCGTCCCGGAGGACGGCGCCGTCCGCGTCGGAGCGGCGACCTGCGAGGCTGTCTCGGGGACCGCATCGGCGGCGGCCTCAACCACCGCCTCCGAGGCCGGCTCAGCCGGGGTCTGGGCCGTGGCGGCGGCGTACCTGACCCGACGCGTGTCGGCGTCGGAGCCGGTCTGAGGCGCCGGGGCGGCGGGCGTCTCGACGACAGCCTCGGACTGCTCCTGCGGAGCGCCCTCGGACGCGACGGGGACCGCCCCGGGAGCGGCGGGCACCTCCACCATCGACGGCGTCGTCACGGCCGGCGCGGTCACCCCACCGTCCTTGACGCCCTGATCGACGGGGAAGGGCTGGACGAGGAGGGTCTCGCCCGTCGGCGCGGCGACCGGCTCGGTCTCGACCGGTGCGGCCGGCTGCTCGGTGCCCTCAGCGGCACCGGCGCCCTCGGCCGGCGTGTGGGCGGTCGCGGCCATGTGCCGGGCCTGGCGGGCGACGGCCGCGTCCTCCGCCTCGGGGGCGGAGACCGGAGTGAGGATCTCGGCCTCGGCAGAAGCGGACTCACCCGCCTCCGCCTGCTCGGTCACGGCCCCCACCATCGCCTCGGGCGTCGGCTTGGAGGCCGGTACGGGCTCGGCGGCCGCCTCAGGAGCGTTCTCAACGGGCTCGGAGACGGGAGCAGACGGCGACTCAGCCGGCACGTTCGCACCGGTGGCGATGGCGGCCTGGGCAGTGGCACCGGCGTCGACCGACGCATGCTCACCCACCGGCCCCTCCGACGCGGCAGTGCTTTGCTCGGCCGCCTTCTCCACGGACTGGTCGGCCTCAGCCGCCTCACCCCTCTCGGCGGTCTCAGAGGTCAGGGGCGCCTCCGTGGACTCCTCGGGACCCTCCGCGGCCGGTTCCTCGTCCACCGGGACGACCGGAGCGGACTCCGCAACGGCCTCGGGCAGCGGGGCGGTGATGTACTGACGCCGCTCCACGCCCACGCGAGTGAGCTGGCCGGCGAGGATCTCGGGGCGGCCGAGGTAGTCCCAGACCTCACCGGGACCCGAGCGCAGGCTCAGGGAGGGGGCGTCGAGGATGGCGACTCCGCCGTCGGGCAGGAAGCACAGGAACAGCCCGGTCATCTCGCCGGTGGCGGCGTCCCACAGGCGCACGGTGCCGTCCTCGGAGCCGGTGAGGATCCGGGTGCCGTCGGGGCTCCACTGCGCGTCGGTGACGCCGAAACGGTGGCCGGCCAGGGACAGGACGACCTTGCCGGAGACCTCGTCCCACACGCGCACGACGCCGTCGTCGAAGCCGGCCAGGACCCGGGTGCCGTCGGGGTTCCACGCGTAGGAGCGGACCATGGCGGCATCGTCGCGCAGCGTCACGAGCTCGCCGGAGGTGATGACGTCCCAGACGTGGGCGGCGCCGTCGGCACTGCCGGTGACGACGCGGGGACCTCCTTGCGTCCACACGACGTCGCGCACCCAGTTGCCGGTGTAGGTGTGGATGACCTCGCCGGTGGTGGCGTCCCAGATGCGGGCGGTGCCGTCCTGGGATCCGGTCAGGACGCGCTGGCCGTTGGGGCTCCAGGCGACCGAGGTGATCATGTCGCGGTGGCCCTCGAGGGTGAGGAGGCGCTCGCCGGTGGTGGCGTCCCAGATCGCGGCGCGGTTGTCCCCCAGGCCGGAGAGGATGCGCTCGCTGTCAGGGCTCCAGGCGACGTCGTTGACGTCGTCCTCGCCAGCGGTCAGAGCCTGGACGACGTCGCCGGTGGCGGCGTCCAGGATGAGGACGCGTGGTGAGAGGTAGGAGGAGGTGGCCAGGCGGGTACCGTCCGGGCTCCAGACGACCTCGCTCAGCTCGCGGGCGCCGTTGTCCACGGTCAGCCGCGGCTCGCCGGTGGCGGCGTCCCAGACGCGGTTGCCACCGATCTTGGCGCCGATGGTGAGCTTCGTGCCGTCGGGGCTCCAGGAGACGGTCTCGACGGAGTTGCCGGCCCCCAGGACCAGCTGGGTCTGGCCGGTGGTGGCGTCCCAGACGCGCACGGTGTCGTCGTGCGAGCCGGTGGCCACACGGCGCGAGTCCGGGCTCCAGGCCAGGGAGCAGGCCCACTGGGTGTGACCGCGCAGGCTGAAGAGCTCCTCGCCGGTGGCGGCGTCCCAGACGTGGGCGGTGGTGCCGGAGATGTCGTCGGTGACGATGCGGCTGCCGTCGGGGCTCCAGGAGACGACGCTCACCCAGCGGCGCTCGCGGCCGTGGAGGCTGAGAACCTCCTCGCCGGTGGCGGCGTCCCAGACCCGGGGCTCGGCGGAGTCGAAGGCGGTGATGATGCGACGCGAGTCCGGGCTCCAGGAGAGCCCGGTCATCGGCTCGATCGGGCCGATGTGAGTCGGCTTGCCGTCGGGCCCCACGGTGCCGCCGCGCCCCACGAAGGCCATGGGGCCCACACGCAGCAGCTCGGTGCCGGTGGTGACGTCCCAGACACGGGCGGTGCCGTCGTCGGAGGCCGTGGCCACGCGGGTCCCGTCCGGGCTCCATGACACGGCGGTGAGGTGCTCCGTGTGGCCGGACAGGGTGCGCACCACCTGGCCGCTGGAGGCGTCCCAGATGCGGGCCGATGCGTCGTCGAATCCGGTGAGGATGCGGGTGGAGTCGGGGCTCCAGGCCACTGCCCCGCCGACGCCGGAGCCGCCGACGCCCAGGGTCAGAAGGTCGGCACCGGTGGTCGCGTCCCAGACGCGCACGCTGTGGTCCTCCGCCGCGGTGAGGAGGCGCGTACCGTCGGGGCTCCAGGCCACTGCGCTGATGGACAGGCTGGGGCCTGCGAGTGCGAACAGCTCGGTACCGCGGTTCGCGTCCCAGACACGGGCCGTGCCGTCGTGAGATCCGGAGAGGAGCCGCGTGCCGTCCGGGCTCCAGGCCACACCCCACAGCGCGTCGAAGTGGCCGGCATACAGTGACACCTCGCGAGGGTCGATCATCCCCGAGGTCTCTGAAGGCACAGTCATGGTTGAAGTCTAGAGATCTCTGCGAGGTATCTGCGGCATCTTGAGCCGATTGCGAGCAGTTACCTGAGTGATATCTGGCAAATCCGCGGCTGAGAGGGCGCCACGCCGGGCGCGCGACACGCGGTGACGCCGCCTTCCGCGCTACCAAGCCCCGTCCGGGCGGGGTCGGAGGGGCGTCGCGCAGCCGGCAGCGAATGACTCGCCGCCCGCCTCGATATCTTCCCGAGACACCCGGAGAATTATTGGCCACTCAGGAGGGCCCTCGAGAGCGCCGTCGACATGGGTGCAGAGCGGCGCGGGTGGCTTACCCACCGCCTCAAACGGACGGGAGACATCCCACACGTACGGGGACAGGATTTCCGTCCCAGTAGGCGTGACACGTCCCCGTGCCTGCAGAAGGTCCCCGCCGACGGCGGCGGAGCATGAGGACCGGCCGGAGCCGCCCCCGACAGGCACGCCCTCCGACCTGGGTAGGAAGCACGCCGAGATCCACCATCCTTTGGACGGATACGAGCCGACGGGGAATCATTCGGCAGCTCGATGCGCCATGGACCACCATCACACAGGATGGAGTCATGACCGCCATCACGACCTCTCGCCCCATGAGCCACGAATTCGCCCCCGTCGGCGAGAGCCTCGGACATCGTTGGCTCAAGAACATCCTGACCGCCGCCCTTGCCGGCATTCTCTGCCTGGTGCTCATCGGTGTCACGCGCACCGCGTCCGCGCTGATCGCCGGCGGGAGCACGACGGCTGGAGAGTAAGCACGCCTTCCTACCCGTCTCACAAGACCCTGTCCCGGCCTCCACGACAGGCGGTGGACGGGGACATCCACGCGTACGGGTGCAGAGTTTCTGCCCCCGTAGGCGTGAGACGTCCTCGTGGACGGACGGAGGTCGACGGCGGGCAGGCTCAGTCGCCGGCGCCGTGGAAGACGGCCTCGAGGTTGTTGCCGTCGGGGTCGAGTACGAAGGCCCCGTAGTAGCCGGGGTGGTAGTGCGGGCGCTCGCCGGGCGCGCCGTTGTCGGCGCCTCCCGCCGCCAGGGCCGCCTTATGGAAGGCATCCACCTGCGCCGTCGACGACGCCGTCACAGCGACATGGCAGGGCGTCGGACTCTCCGCCGGGGCCAGCCACAGGTCCGCGTGCACCGGGGCGCCCTCCGGCGCACCGGGCACCGGCCCGCCCAAGCCGGTAACGGGCCCGAACTCCATGACCACGCGGTAGCCGAGCGGCGCGAGCGCCGCCTCGTAGAAGGCCTTGGAGGCCACCGGATCACTGACACTCACCGACACGTGATCAATCATGTCTCCAGGGTAGCCATTTCAGACGCCGAGCCGGGCGTTTCTCGCGTAGCCCGACGGAAATACCGTAGGACTACGCGAGAAACGCCCGGCTCGGCGGCAGGAGGTTGGAGGGGAGGGGTCAGAACAGGGCCGGCAGAACAGCCTCGACGTCGGCCCCGAGCTCGGCCAGGTCCAGGACGAGGGGACGCCCGGCCCCACCGTCGGAGAGCAGGTCGCTGCCGGCCACGACGAGCAGGTCGCCGCCGGTGGTACCCAGGCGGGCCACGGCGACGTCCTCGGCCTCGGCGGCCGCGGTCACGGCGGGCACGAGCTCCTCGCGCACGGCAACGATCGCCCGGGCCCCAGACTCGGAGAACAGGGCGGTGAAGTCGTCCACGCCCTCCTCCTGGATGGCGGTCAGGTCCACGCTGGCGCCGACGCCGCAGCGCAGGCAGGAGTCCACGAGGGTCTGGATGAGCCCGCCGGCGGAGCAGTCATGGGCCGCGCGCACGAGCGGCTCGCCGTCGGGCCCCTCGGCCTCACTGAGGGCCAGCAGGACCCGTCCGAGCGCCATCTCCGCCTCGAGGTCGACGCGCGGGGGCAGCCCGCCGAGGTGATCGTGGACCACGCGGGACCAGGCCGAGCCGTCGAGCTCGTCGGCGGTGACGCCCAGCGCCATGATGGCCAGACCCTCCTCGTGCCAGCCTGAGGGGTTGGCCCGGCGCACATCTTCCATGACGCCCAGGGCGCCGACGACGGGGGTGGGGTTGATCGAGGAGTCGATCCGCCCCTTGACCTTGCCGTGGGAGTTGTAGAGGGAGACGTTGCCGCCGGTGACCGGCACGCCCATGACGGCGCAGGCGTCGGCCAGGCCGGTGATGGCCTCGACGAGCTGCCACATGGCGTCGGGGTCCTCCGGCGAGCCGAAGTTGAGGCAGTCGGTGACGGCCAGGGGCCGGGCGCCCACGGTGCACACGTTGCGGTAGGACTCGGCCAGGGCCTGGGCGGCGCCGGTGGCGGGGTCGAGCTTGGTGAAGCGGCCGTTGGCGTCGGTGGAGATGGCCACGCCGCGACCGGTGGCCTCGTCGACGCGGATGACACCGGCGTCGTCGGGCTGGCACAGGGCGGTGTCGCCACGCACGAAGCGGTCGTACTGGTCGGTCACCCAGGCGGTGGAGGCCTGGTTGGGGCTGGTGACGACGGCGCGCACCTGCTCGGCGAGCTCGGTGGCGGACTCGGGGCGGGCCAGGCGCTCGGTGGTGTCGGCGTTGAGCTCGTCCTGCCAGGCGGGGCGGGCGTAGGGGCGCTCGTAGGTGGGGCCCTCGTGGGCCACGGTGCGCGGGTCGACGTCGACGATCCGCTCCCCGAAGTGGTCGATGGTCAGGCGGCCCGAGCCGTTGACCTCGCCGATGACGGCGGCCTCGACGTCCCACTTGTCGATGACGGCCATGAACTCCTCGAGCTTGTCGGGCGCGACGACGGCCATCATGCGCTCCTGGGACTCGCTCATGAGGATCTCGCCGGCGGTCAGGGTGGGGTCGCGCAGCAGCACCTTCTCCAGGTCGACGTGCATGCCGCCGTCGCCGTTGGAGGCCAGCTCGGAGGTGGCGCAGGAGATGCCGGCGGCACCCAGGTCCTGGATGCCGAGCACGAGCCCGGCGCCGAACAGGTCGAGGCAGCACTCGATGAGGACCTTCTCCATGAAGGGGTCGCCCACCTGGACGCTGGGGCGCTTGGCGGGCATGCCGTCCTCGAAGGACTCCGACGCCAGGATGGAGGCCCCGCCGATGCCGTCGCCGCCGGTGCGCGCCCCGAAGAGCACCACCTTGTTGCCGGTGCCCGAGGCGTTGGCCAGGTGGATGTCCTCGTGGCGCAGCACGCCCACGCACAGGGCGTTGACCAGCGGGTTCTCCTGGTAGGAGGAGTCGAACTCGGTCTCGCCGCCGATGTTGGGCAGGCCCAGGGAATTGCCGTAGGTGCCCACGCCGGCCACCACGCCGTGGACGACGCGCGCGGTGTCGGGGTGGTCGACGGCGCCGAAGCGCAGCTGGTCCATGACGGCCACGGGCCGCGCCCCCATGGAGATGATGTCGCGCACAATGCCGCCCACGCCGGTGGCGGCCCCCTGATAGGGCTCGACGTAGCTGGGGTGGTTGTGGGACTCGACCTTGTAGGTCACGGCCCAGCCGTCACCGATGTCGACGACGCCGGCGTTCTCCCCCATCCCGACCAGGAGGTGCTCGCGCATCTCGGGGGTGGTCTTGGCGCCGAACTGGCGCAGGTGGATCTTGGAGGACTTGTAGGAGCAGTGCTCGGACCACATGACCGAGTACATGGCCAGCTCGGCGTTCGTGGGGCGCCGTCCCAGCAGCTCGCGGATGGACTCGTACTCATCGGCCTTGAGCCCCAGCTCCTTCCAGGGCATCTCCCGCTCGGGGGTCGCGGCGGCGTCGGCGACGGTGTCGGGGTGGGCGGCTGGGATCGCGGGTTCGGGCGCCATGGGTGCTCCTGGTCGATGAGGGAGTGCGGCCGGGCCAAGCCTACCCGCGCCCCATGGCGCCTCACATCAGCACCCGGCCGAGACCGCGCCACGCCCATACCAGACTCGGCCCCCGCGGAATCCGGCCGAAAAACATCGAGAAATGGCAACGAGGCGCCACGCCCACCCTCAAAGTGCTGCGCCTCACACGATTTCGAGGGAAGATCATGGCATGAGAGACATCGACGTCGCCCCACTGCCCTTGTCGCACCTGGAGAGCCACCTGGACGAGGTGGCCGTCAGACGGCTGCACACGAGCCTGGCGGGTGCCGAGGCCCTGTTGGAGGGACGCACCGTGTGGACGGTGACGCCGTCGGCTGCCGCCGGTTCGGGACCGGCGGAGACGGTCGCACCCCTTGTGGGATACGCCCTGGGTACCGGCCTCGACGTGCGCTGGCTGAGCCTGGACGCCCCTGCGGAGTTCACCCGGATCGCGGCCCGCCTGCACGCCGGCATCCACGGCGACCGCGGCGACGGCGGCAAGCTCGGGGACAAGCAGCGCGACATCTACGAGCACGTCCTGTCCTCCAACGCGGAGAACATCGTCGACGAGGTCCGCCCCGACGACGTCGTCATCCTCCACGACCCGCCCACGGCGGGCCTGGCCAAGGCCCTCAAGGCCGTGGGTGCCACGGTCATCTGGCGCTGCCACGCCGGGGCCGAGGGAGCGGGCGAGGCCGCCGACTACGCCTGGGCCTTCCTGGACCGCTACCTGGAGGACGTGGACCTCGTCGTCGTCTCCCGCCCCGAGTACCGCCCGCCCTACATCGAGGCCGAGCACTGCGCGGTCCTGGCCCCCTCCATCGATGCCGACTCCCCCAAGAACCGGGTCCTGGACCTGGACGAGGCCTGGTCGGTGGCACGCCTGTCCGGGATCTTCGCCGGCGAGCCCCCCTTCGAGGCCGTCCCCTTCCTGCGCCACGACGGGCGCGCCGACGCCTTCCGCGGCCTGGCCGATGACCCGGTCCTGACCGGTGGCCCGGTGCCGCTGGGCACCCGGGTCATCACCCAGGTCAACCGCTGGGACCGCCTCAAGGGCGGTCTGGAGCTGGTGGAGGCCTTCGCCGAGCACATCGCCCTGCTGCCCGAGGACGCCCACCTGCTGCTGGTCGGCCCCACCCCGGACGGACCCGAGTCGCAGGCCGCCCTCGCCCAGATCGTGGAGCGCTGCTCGGTGCTGCCCGACTCGATCGCCTCCCGGATCCACGTGGCCGCGGTGAGCATGGAGGACCGGGAGGTCAACGCCACCGTCGTCAACGCCGTCCAGCGGGTCAGCTCGGTGGTGACCCAGCGCTCTCTTATCGAGGCCTTCGGGCTGACCGTGGCCGAGGCGATGTGGAAGAAGGCCCCTGTGGTCGCCTCCGCGGTGGGCGGCATCCGCGACCAGATCGACGACGGCGTCGACGGCGTCCTGGTCGACCCGGCCGACGGCGCGGCCTGGGCCGAGGCCGTGCGCGACCTGCTACTCTTCCCCGAGCGGGCCCGGGAGATGGGGCTGGCCGCGCACGAGTCCGTGCGCCGGGAGTTCCTGTCCAACCGACACCTGCAGGACCTCCTGGACATCGTGGCCGACCTGGTGGGCTAGGGCCTGCTGCGAGAGCAGGATGGAGCACCTTGCGGTCGTACCTTATGTCGCGCGTTCACACCCTCTACCCCTCGAACACGCGACATAAGGTACGACCGCGACGTCGACGACTGGTCGACACCAGCACCACACACAGGTACACAAATCATCATGAGTACAAATCATTATTTGTGCTAGGGTGGGGCTGTCGACCTGAGGAGGAGCGTGTGGGAGCAACAGAGGCGATCGATGTCGATACTGCGCTGCGGGCGCTGGCCGACGGGAACCGTCGGGCGATCCTGCGAGTCATCCGCTCGGGGCCGCAGCCCGTCGGTGTCGTTGCACAAGCGGTTGGGACGTCGCAGCAGACCGCCTCGCATCATCTCCGGACTCTTCAGAGGGCGGGACTGGCAACCATCACCACCGATCACACGCGCCGCCTGTACGCACTCAACACGGACGGACTCGCAGCAGTGCGCTCCTACCTCGACGACTTCTGGCCCGAGAGGCTGGCGGCCCTCAAGTCCGCCGTCGAGCAGCGAGAGGAGAAGCAGCATGGCTGAGTTCCGGGACTTCATCGAGATCGAGGCGCCCCCGCAGGTGGTGTTCGAGTACCTCACCACCAACGAGGGCATGACGGCGTGGATGGGGCAGTACGCAGATCTCGACCCGACGCCGGGCGGCCGGTTCGCGGTCGATATCGCCGGCTATCCCGTGCGGGGTGAGTACCTCATGGTCGAGCCCTTCAAGCGCGTGGTGGTCTCGTGGGGGTTCGCCGGCAATGACGAGCTGCCCGCCGGCGCGTCCAGGGTCGAGTTCCTCCTGACTCCGATCACCGGCGGCACGCGTGTGGACCTGCGCCACATCGACCTGCCGGAGCCCGAGGTCCGTGGGCACGCGCACGGCTGGGCTCACTTCATGCCCCGCCTCGCGGTTGTCGGTGCAGGCGGGGACGCCGGACCGGACCACTGGCAGCCCTTGACCGACTGATCGCCGATAGGAGATGAAACCATGGCAGCAATGGCGCCCGAGCAGCGCATCCTCGTGCGGCGCGTCCTCGAGCACGTGGATGATGAACCAGACGTGCGAGAGGTCTCCATGTTCGGAGGCCGCGCGATCATGGTCAACAACAAGATGATCGTCAGCGTCGGAAGGAACGGCGACCTCCTGGTACGTGTCGCCGCCGACCGCCATGAAACGCTCCTGAGTGAGCCGGGTGCCGAGCAGGCCCAGATGGGAGCCGGACGAGACATGGGGCTCGGCTGGATCACTGTCGCCCCCGAGGTCATCGCCGACGACGGCCGCCTCGCCTTCTGGGTTGACATGGCCATGAGGCACAACCGCGCCATCACCAGAGGGGAATCGAGGAGCCAGGGATCATGAGCGCCTTCCAAGGACTGCCGGTGGGCCTGTTCGAGTTCTTCGCCGAACTGGAGCAGGACAACTCGAAGGACTTCTGGAACGCCAACAGGCAGCGATGGCAGCAAGACGTGAAAGCACCCATGAGTGCACTGGTTGACGAGCTCTCCACCGAGTTCGGCCCGTTGCGTATGTTCCGCCCCAACCGCGACCTACGCTTCACCCGAGACAAGTCCCCTTACAAGCTCTGGACAGGCGCCACCAGCACTCCTGACGCCACCGGCGGCATCGGCTACTACCTCAGCGTGTCGACCACCGGTATCACCACCGGTTACGGAGCCATGCGGATGACCGCCGACCAGCTCCGCCGCTTCCGGGACGCCATCGACGCCGACGTCACCGGATCCCGGTTCGAGGAGATCACCCAACAGCTCGCCGCACAGGGGCTGCCCGTCACTCCCGGAGCCGATCAGCCACTGAAGAACGCGCCGCGTGGCTGGCCGATAGACCATCCCCGCATCCACTTCCTCAGGTGGAAAGGAGCGGCAGTCGTTCAAGAGTGGACCACCGGCACCTGGATGCACACCCCTCAGGCACGCGAGAGAATCCGAGACGTCTGGGCCGCCGCCGAGCCTCTCAAAGCCTGGCTCGACGTGCACGTCTCCCAGCACAACCACTGACCAGTGAGCGGCCAACAGTCGTGTGTCGGAGAGTCGGTTCAGGGGACTTCGTCACATCGTGAGCGGAGTTATCCACAGGCCGTGTCCACAGGCTTGTGCAGGGGTGTGTGGGTTCTTGGGATGTCGCCACTCCCCCTGTGCACAGGACCCGTTCGAGACCTCCAACCCGGGTGAGCGATCACGCTGGAGGCTTCCCACAAACGCCGCCACGGACCTTGAGCCATCATCGCTATAGACAGAGTTTTGACTGAAAAGACAGGGAAATCGTCCGATCAGTCGGGCCTTGTCCGCGGGATTCCAAGGGCCACGACCCCGGCGGCAGCGACTGCACATTCTTCATCGTCGTGCAACTCGAACGTGACCACTCCGGAGAGGTCCGGGCAAGGAGTCACCCCGCCCTCTCCACAGTTCTACACAGGCCCGACGCGGATCTGTGGATAACTCGGAGGGACGGGGTGTCCTGGTTCTCCCCCTTGATGGCCGTCAGGGACGGCGCGGCCGAGACGGGCCCAGCGGCGTCAGACGGCCAGCAGCGAGTCGATGGCGGAATGGAAGATCCCCAGCCCGTCGGTCCCGGTGCGCGGGCCGGCCTGCGAGCCGGGACCGAAGCCGGGCTCGACGGCGTGCTCGGGGTGAGGCATGAGGCCGACGACGTTGCCTCGCTCATTGCGCACGCCGGCGATGTCACGGGCCGAGCCGTTGGGGTTGTCCACGTAGCGGAAGACGACGAGTCCCTCGCCCTCAAGACGGTCGAGATCCTCGGGTGAGGCGATGAAGTTGCCCTCCCCGTTCTTCATGGGGACGATGATCTCCTCCCCGTCCGTGAACCGGTTGGTCCAGGCGGTCTGCGCGTTCTCGATGCGCAGGCGCTGCTCGACGCAGATGAAGCGCTGGTTCGCGTTGCGCAGGAGGGCGCCGGGCAGGAGGTGGGCCTCGGCGAGGATCTGGAAGCCGTTGCAGATGCCGAGCACCGGCATGCCGCGCTCGGCGGCAGCCACGACCTCCTCCATGACGGGGGCGAAGCGGGCGATGGCACCGCAACGCAGGTAGTCGCCGTAGGAGAAGCCTCCGGGGACGACGACGGCATCCACCCCGCGTAAGTCGGCATCCTTGTGCCACAGGCTCACCGGCTCGGCACCCGCCAGGCGCACGGCGCGGGCGGCGTCGACGTCGTCGAGGGTTCCGGGGAAGGTGATAACGCCGATCCGGGCAGCGGGAGAGGTACTGAGAGAGTCGCTCACGGCTCAGGCCTCCTCATCGGCGGCCACGGAGACAACGTCCTCGATGATCGGGTTGGACAGGAGAGTGTCGGCGGCCTCGCGGGCGGCGACCAGGTGCTCCTCGGTGACGGGTCCCTCCACGCTCAGCTCGAAGCGGCGGCCCTGACGCACGCCGGTGAACTGGTCGAACCCGAGGCGGGGAAGGCTCCCGACGACGGCCTTGCCCTGGGGGTCAAGGATCTCGGGCTTGGGCATGACCTCGACGACGATGCGTCCCATGGGTGCTCCTCAGATAAGGCGGGATGAGTGCGCAGCCAAGACTACCCGGACTTGGCCAGGGGCATTCGTCCGGCCGGCTCGCGCCGGCTCAGACCTGTCCGAGCCACTCACCGGCCAGGCGGATCGCGACGATTCCGCCCAGCGTCAGGGCGGCGGTGGCGATGAGCCAGCTCGGCCCCAGGATGAGAGCGACGACGGCGCAGACCACCGCGCTGGCGAGCATAAAGCCGCCCACCGCCCCGGCCACGCCAGCAGGGGCGTGGGTCGACTGGTCGACGGTGGAGGTTCCCATGATCGGCTTGGGGGCGGAGTCCACGGTGGGGGCCGTCTCGTCGCCGCGCTCGGAGGTGCCCAGCAGGAACGGGCCGCGAGCACGTGCCACCAGCCGGTCGGGGTCGTTGACCTTGACGGTCCCGGTGGTCAGGCCCGCGGCGGCGTCGAGCACGCCGGGCTTCCAGCGCTCGGCCTCACGGCGCACCGGGGTGCCTCCCGCCCAGGCCAGGTAGCCGGCCGCAGCCACCAGCCCGGCCCCACCAAGAACCGCGACGAGCCACGGCGGGATCCACAGGTGGCCGGCCTCAGCGTTGCGGGCCAGGTTCATGGCGGAGACGGTGGCCAGGACCAGGCCCAGCAGGGCGAAGGCGACTCCGGCCAGGCGCTGCTTGCGCAACGCCGCGGGCCAGGGGGACCGGGTGCGGCTGCTGGAGCTCTTAGCGGGTCCGCGGCCCACTCCCCAGTCGGTGCCGGAGGAGGAACGGCGGGGGCCACGCCCTTTGGCGGGTCCGCGGCCCACCCCCCAATCGGTGCCGCCCTGCGCCTTGATCTCCTCGGCGTCCAGGACGTTGGTGGCCGCCTCCCAGGCGCTGGACTCGGCCAGGACGCCGGCGTCCTCCTCGGGTTCGGGGGCGGCAGCCGGGCCGGCGGGCATAGTGCCGGCAGTGCCGGCAGCGACATTGGCAGTGGCCTGGGGCGCCGCGGCGGGGGCGGCACCGGAGGAGGCCGTGGGCCGAGCCTGGTACCCGTAGCCGCTGGGAGATGGCGCTCCGGCGCCGGGGGTCTCAGCGGGGGCCGCGGAAGCGGACGGTGGTGACGCATCGGCACCGGAGGCGCTGCCGGCGCTGGAGGAGGTAGTGGGCACAGCCGTGGGGCGGCCCTGGGAGATGGTGAAGACGCGGGTGGTGGTGGCTCCGGATCGGGGCGCGTCGTTCGGTCCGTCGACGGCGGTGGGGCGCACGACGGGTCGCGGGGAGCGGCCGTCGTTGACGACGCCGGCAGCGGGCCTTCCCTGCTGGGTGCTAGCAGTGGCCACGGAGCCGGTGGCTGCGGACGTGGCACTCTCGGGAGCGGGCTCAACGGGCTCGCCCCGGTCCTCGGAGGCATCGTCGAGGCCGTTGTCGTCACCGTCCGACACCGGCCTCTCGCCCAGGGCGTCGCCTGCTGCCTCGGTCGCGGTGTCATCCGCCGCACCGGCCTCGGCGTCGTCGACGGCGTCAGCGGCCGCAGTGCGAGTCACGGCGTCATCCGCTGCGCCGCCGTCCGCAGCGGTGCGCTGATCGGGCCCTGAGGACTCCTCAAGAGCGCTCTCCGGAGCGCTTGCCGTCGCGCTGGGCCCGCGTCCGTAACCTCGGCCGTCGCGCACGGAGACCGGGGAGGCGGGAGAGCCGGCGGACAGGGCGGAGCCGGCCCAGCCGGAGTCGTCCCCGGCGGCGTCGGCCAGGTCGATGGCGATGGCGGCGTCGACGGCGTCGGCGGTTCCCGAGGCGATGGCCTGGGCGGCCGCCGAGCGCATGTCCTCCTCCGTCATGACCGCGGCGCTGCTTGCGCTGCCGGCCTCGCCGACTCTTCTGGCGCCGTCGGCCGAGCCGGCAGCGGATGTGGCGGAGACGCCGGAGGCGGCCGAGGCGACTGAGCCGGTGGAGGCGGGGTTGTTGCTGGGGCGGACGACCTCAAGCCGCCCGCTGCCGCCCGGCCGAGTGGCGGCGTTCTTCGGACGCGGGGCCTTCTTGGGCATGATGCCCCAGTTGACGGGGCCCTGCTCGTTGTCGGGACGTCGGTCACGGGGAGTCATGAGATCACCTGTCCCAGGATGGAGGCGAGCCCCAGGGCCACGAGCACGAAGCCGGTGGCGCCGAGCAGGAGCTGGCCGACACGGATGAGGGTCTCGCCGGTGGAGGTCCCGGCCAGGCGCTCGTCGGCCGCGCGCCCGAAGGATGTCGCGGCCAGCGCGGTGGTGACCGGGCCGGAGACCACGTCGAGCGTGGTCAGCTCGCGTCGGCCGGTCGACTCGGGGACCAGCACCTTGGTCCCCGGCACGGTGAGCGTGGCCAGATCGGTTCCGGGCTGAGCCACGCCGGCGTCGTCGGATCCGGAGCCGCGCTGCGAGGACTGGGAGCCTCTGCTCGCCTTGCCCTTGGGACTCCTGCCGCTCGTCGCGCTCGCGGCCTTCTTGGAGGACTCGGCCTGCTGACGGGCCTGAGCCGCGCGGACCCGGTTACGCTCCAGCCGCAGGCGGGGGGCATTAACCACCAGAGAGCGGGCGGAGAGCCTCAGGGAGGCGAGCATGCCGAGCCCTACGAGGATGAGAGCGGTTCCACCCAGGACGCGGGAGGTCCCGGTGACCCCGAGGGCGGAGGTGATGGCAGCCGACAGCGCCAGGACGATGGTCAGGACAGTGAGGCCGACGAGAGCGTAGAAGCCCGGCCCCGGTTTGAAGGCGCGGGTGGTGGCGCTCATATCAGGGACGTCTGAGGTGGAAGAGGTCGTGGTCATGACAGCTCCAGGGGGCGGCCGGTCAGTCGCTCGTAGGCCTCGAGGTAGCGGGCCCGGGTCCGCTCGACGACGACATCGGGCAGGGCCGGAGGCTCCTGACCGCTGCCGCGGTCCCAGCCGGAGGCCGACGAGGTGAGCCAGTCGCGCACGTACTGCTTGTCGAAGGAGGGGGTGACCCGGCCG
>ERZ773075.401-NODE-401-length-34628-cov-72.8193_pt1 | contig 34628 bp, 36 predicted proteins | sample MGYA00580614_ERZ773075 | MGnify/ENA primary metagenome ERZ773075 (study PRJEB29015, sample SAMEA2738021) | human oral metagenome | biome: human oral; feature: human-associated habitat; material: dental | place: China | collected 2043 ...
CAGGCTGCATGAGCCGGCGCACCGTCCCTCGGGACTGGTTGCAACACCACCCGCGTTCCAAGACTTTGTGGACCCGTCTATAACAGGTGGGTTTGTTTGGAGTCGTTGAAGAAATACGTCACAAAAATGGTGAGTTTCCCTACGGCGCTTTGCAGGTTTCCGACACACCCCTGCCACGCCAAGGTGTAGCAGCCCTGAATGCGACACATCCAGACAGCGGCACATCAAACGGGTTGGGTAGTTACCTTCTTCGCGGTGGATGTACGCGTATCGTTTTTTTACCGGGACTCCTGCGCGAAGAAGGCTGCCGCTTTTTTCAAGAAATCGATCTCCAATCGGACCTCACGCAGCTCGACTTTGATTTTCCTGTACTCGGCAAGTTGGGCCGCCGTCATTTCCTCACCCTCGATGCCGGAACGGGTTTTCCTCCACTTGTTCACCCAGCATCCTCACGGTTTGCGGGACCAGACTGTAGGACTTTGCCACCCCGGTGATCGTGCAGAGGTTTCTCAACGACCACCCGACACGACCCGCTGTTTGAACTCTTCGCTGTACTTAGATGCGGACACGATACAGATTTTACCTCACATGTTCGATTAAACCTGTTTTTCGTCACTTCCCACGAAACATATAGCACTCCAGTCAGCGGGAACCAACCACTCTTCACCCACTTCACCAACGCCCCCAGCCAGCACACCTAGAAGTGTCAGCGGTCGGTAGTAGCATTGGACACATCTCGAGAGCACAACTTAAATCTCGAGAGCACAACTTAAGATGCGTCTCAGCGCGGAGGAGAGCCAGCACAGCATGACAGCGTTCAGTACCAGGTGGTCGCACGGCCCCAGCAGAACAAGGCGTAACCATGATGTCCACCGTCACGAGGTTATACGGTGACCTCGTCAGTGCAGAACGAGACTGCTGACGGTCGGGCTGAGTTGCTTGCATCAATGATCAAAGTCGTCTATTTCGACGAGGAGTCGGCGTCGGACTACCTAGATATCTCCGCTGGCGGCAAGGCCACATCTACGAGCGAGGACGTAAAGGAGCGCACCAAGGAGTTGCATGGGAAGGTTGAGGCCGGCCTCATCGCGAAGCTGAGCTGGCTGCCGTTCCTCGGCGCATCGGGCGAACTGAGCGCAGACGCTGGAGCCTCCGCTGCTGGCAAGAGTATTCTGAACAAGACCCTGTCGAACACGATCCTGACCGATTATCTTGCCAAGGCAGATAGCGACTCGCGAGTGGTTCAGCTGCGAGGTCTTCGCCTGACTGCGCCCAAGGATTCGATGGCGTACATGAAGATGTTCACGCCCTACATGGTGCTGCTCAAGCTCGACGACGTGCCTTTCGACTTGGCGCGCATGGACGAAGTGCTTGCCGACGCGAAGGGGTACTACGAGCTACTCGGCGAAGCTGAGGACGGTTCCAAGCGCGTGCTGCGATTCAATCTCAAGGCATTCCGGAACAACTACGGACTCACCGATCTCGGACGTATGCGTCTTGTATTCCACGGTGTACTCGTTGGCCAGACGACGGAGCATGCGCTGGGCATGAAAGCCGAGATGTCGGGCAGCGCTGGCAGCATGGCGGTGACGGCCGTAGAACTCGTTGACGGAGTGGACACGCAAAGTGAGGGCCTTTTGGAGGTCTATGATGTGATTCTCGCGGGAGTCGAGCATCATGTCAGGTGACACGACGGTCACCATCTACTACGGCCCGTTGTCGTGGTTCGAAGACCAACTGGGGGAGAAGAAGCGCAAGGGCCTTCTCGACATCGTCTATGAGCGCGACGAAGCCAACCGGCGGCATACCCATGTCGTTGAAGGCCAGGGGGCGCCACCGTCCGAGGAACCTGCCCTGAGACCGAAACGGGTGGCAGCCGAGTCGAGCGACTACGCCAGTTTGAAAGAGCACGTCATAACGAACTTCGCCGGCCTCGTACGGTCGATCAACCCCAAGGACCTTCACCTGCACAACCCGCCTGCCCGCGTTCACTCACAGCTTGAGCGAGCGTTCACAACCGAGGTGAAGCGCTATGAGTACCCGGCGGTGACGCGGGACACTCTCGTTCGTTTCCGAGACGGCTTCGCCGGACATCTCGTGGGTCAGGCCGCAGTGAAGGAAACGATGCTCGCGGCATTATATCCGCTGACTACTGGACAGCGTACCAGGCCGGTTGTCCTGATGTTCTACGGTCCGTCAGGTGTCGGCAAGACTGAGACTGCGCAGTTCGTTAACGGGCTACTCGGGGGCACGCTGCTGCGTAAACAGTTCTCCATGTTCCACAACGACAAGTTCGCGTCGTACTTGTTCGGCGGGGCACATTCTGAGGCTTCCTTCGCGCGCGACCTACTCGACCGCGAGTCCGGTGTCATCCTCATCGACGAGTTCGACAAAGCGAACTCGGTATTCCACAGTGCCTTCTATCAACTCTTCGACGGTGGTGTCTTTGAGGACAAGAACTACAACGTAGAGGTCCGCGCCTCCTTGATCATATGCACCTCGAACTACGGCACCGAGGACGAGATCCGCAAGGCTCTCGGCGACGCGCTCTACTCGCGATTCGACTCCTTGGTTCACTTCAAGCCGCTCTCCAAGAATGAGATCCGTCAGGTCATCGACCGGGTTGTTGACGACCGCGTATCCAAGCTCGCGCCTGACGAACGAGCGCGACTGGAACCCGAAACCATTAAGGCCACGCTATATCCGCTGGCTGACAAGGTCCGCAACGTGCGCAAACTCGGCAAACTAGCCGACGAAGTCATCTCGCTGGTGTTGGTGCGCTCCCTGCTAAATGAAGCAGCCGATCCTAGTGGGGCAGCTGTATCCGGTGACGAGGAGACTACGGCGTGAGGGTTAGGCAGCTTGAGATCGAGCACTTCCGCGGCATCACAAGGGGACGTGTGGTCTTCCAGCAGCACACCTTACTGGTCGGCGGAAACAACATCGGGAAGTCCACAGTGTGTGAGGCATTAGAGCTCGTCTTGGGTCCGGAGCGCCTCTACCGTCGCCCAGTTATCGACGAACACGATTTCTCCGATGGCGCCTACCTCGGCGACGAGGGTGACCCATGCGAGATTTGCGTTCGCGCCGTGCTCACGGATCTTTCGGATGAGCAGCTACGCCGGTTCTTCCAGCACGTGCGACGTTGGGATGACGAGGAACTCTCCTTCATTGACGAGGAACCGGACGGCCTCCAAGCTGCTGATTGCGATGGAACTGTCTGGGCGCTCCCCGTCGTCTTCTTCGGGCGTTACGACTGTGAAGAAGACGACTTCATTGGGGACACGTTCTTCGACCACCCGCTACCCGAACTCGATGAGCTTGATGAAGACGAGCGTGCATCGCTCGGCTCGGGCCGCGCACAGTTCAGCCGTGCGCACAAGCGGCTCTGTGGCTTCATCTTCCTGCGAGCGCTGCGTACCGGATCTCGTGCGCTCAGCCTGCAGCGCGGTTCGCTGCTTGACACAATCCTCCGGCTCGGCGGTGAGGGCGCAGCGGAGATGTGGCGGGACGCGCTTGGGGCGCTGCAAGGCCTTGATCCTGCGATCGGAGAGATCGAACGGCTCAAGGTCATCCGGGAGAACATCCGCACGCGCCTCGGCAAGTTCGTCAACTTGGCTTCCGGTGAGGATTCTGTGGGGTTCTTCGCCTCAGATTTGACGCGCGAGCACCTACGCGAGGTCGTCCGGCTCTTCGTCGCGACGCAACCGAGTAACCATTCGGTGCCGTTCGCCAAACAGGGCACCGGCTCGATCAATCTGCTGGTTTTCGCGTTGCTAACGATCATCGCGGATCTGAACAAAAACCAGTCGGTCATCTTCGTGATGGAGGAGCCGGAGATCGCGCTTCCTCCTCACACCCAGCGGCGCGTGACCAAGTACGTGGTACAGCAAATGGGACAGTCGATTGTCACATCCCATTCTCCCTACGTGATCGAGCAGTTCGCCCCGGAGAACGTGGTGATTCTCTCGCGCGACGGGGATACCTTCTCCGGTGCACCGATCGACACCAAGCATGTCAAGCCGAAGACCTACCGTACGCAGCGCCGCCAGTTTGCCGAGGCAATCTTAGGCCGTGCCGTCTTCGTACTTGAGGGGCAGACGGAGATGGTTGCCGTGCACGCGGTCTCATCGGCGCTCGAACAGTTCCGGGATGATTACATGCACGTCGATCTCACAGGTGTCACCCTCTTCAACGCGGGTAATGACCGCGAAGTGCCGCGGTACGCTCCGATGTTCAAAGCTCTCGGCAAGCGGGTCTATGGCATGCGGGACAAGCTGAACGCCCCCGATGCAGGGGACGCGACGGAGAACATTAAGTTGTTCGATGAGTTCTGGGAGTCGCCGGAAACAGGCATCGAACAGATCCTCGTGAAACAGGTTCCGACGCGTGTACTGCGGAGCTTCCTAGACGCGGTTGTGCAGCGCGATGATTATCCGACAAGCCACCCCTACGTGTCCGAGCAGGTTGCTGACGATGACCTGGCAACACTGGCAGTGAAGGTGCTGAAGGCCCGTAAGGGCGATGCGTTCGGTTTCGGGTATACCGGCACGCTCATTGAGCAGTGCCAGACCGAGGCTGATCTGCCTGCCTTCATCCGTAATGCGCTTCTCTCTATCAATAGGCAGCTTCAGGATGAGCCTGAACTGGTACTGGACGACGCGGCTGCACCGGCCGGTGCAGCAGAGCCCGAGGAATAAGCGCCATGGAGGTGCAGCTCTCCGAAACCGCCCAGGGAGCCCTGGAGCACGACTGCCCCGTCCTGGTGCTCGGCGGCCCAGGCTCCGGTAAGACTACCCTGTCTCTCCTGAAAGCCCAGGCAATGCTCCCCGCCTTGTACCCAGGCCAGGAGATCCTCTTCCTCAGCTTCTCCCGAGCGGCCGTTCGCCAGGTTGAAATCCGCTGCTGCGACATCTTGCTATCGGAAGAGCGTCGCCAGATTGCCGTGCGCACCTACCATGCGTTCGCAATGGACATCTTGCGAGCGCATGGCCGCCTGCTCACTGGACGTGTTCCGCGCATTGTCTATCCCGGTGAAGAGAAACTCGCCAAGGCAGTCTTCGACGGCGACTGGGACGTTGAAGCTGAACGCCTCGCGCGTGATGAAGGTCGCTACGTATTCAGTCAGTTCGCCGCGGCTGCTGCCCAACTCGTCGCTGGCAGTGCGTCGATTGCGTCCTTGCTCGCCAACAGGTACCCCGTGATCATTCTGGACGAGTTCCAGGACACTGACGATGCGCAATGGGCGCTGGTCAAGGCGCTGTCCGCACGCTCGAAGACCATGTTTATGGCCGACCCGGATCAGCGGATCTTCGACTATAACGCGCGGGTGGATCCAGAGCGCATCAATCACCTGCGTGCCCACCTCGGACCCGCGGAGTTCGATCTCAGCGGGGAGAACCACCGAAGCCCTGACGTCGGCATCCTGCAGTACGCCGACGCCGTGCTTACGAATCGACCTCTGCCGGACACCAAGGACGTGATCACGCGTTCGTACGGGCCGAAGGCATTCGACAGCACCGTCCATGCTGGCGTCGCCTGTATGCTCGGCTCGCTTCGCAAAGCGGGCATCGCCCATCCTTCGGTCGTCGTGCTCGCGAGAACAAACGCGCTCGTCGGGAAGCTATCGACGATCCTCGGGCAGGAACACAGCTTCAAAGGTCAGATAATCAGACCCGTCGAGCACGACGTGCTGTGGGACGCCGATCTTACCGCAGCGGCCGCTCTGGTGGTGGCCTCGGTTCTGGAGTGGCAGAGCCACCCCAAGGAGGCTGCACTCGGCCAGACTTTCGATCGCATCGCCGACTATTTCGACGCGAAAAATGCTGCCCGTGCGAGCAACACCGCCCGGCAGACTAGCGAGCGGTACCGCACGGCCGCTGACCGAGCGCGTAGAGGTGAGGCGCAGCGGTTGAAGAGCGCCAAGGTCCTCACCGCCTCATACAACAGTGGGCTGGTGCTACAGGGTGATCCGGTACAAGACTGGGTACACGCGCGTGATCTGCTCGGTGTCGGGAAAGACTTGTCGGATCTATTAGCGAACGCTAAGTTCGTCCGGCTCTTCCGCGTAACTGATGAGATCGGAAGCCGACTTGCCTCTGCGTGGGATCTTCGTGGCAGCTACGGTAGGGCCACCGATCTGGTACGTCGCGCACTCCAGGCAAGTATGCTTCAATTCAACCAGCGTGACCCTCGCGGCTGCGTGCTCATGACCATCCACAAGGCCAAGGGAAAGGAGTTCGACGGCGTCCTGCTCGTTGAGGGGCAGCAGTACCAGGGCGACTTTTTTCGCGATACGGACACTGAGGCGCAACGCGCCGCAGCACGGCGTCTGCTGCGCGTCGGCATCACCCGCGCGCGACACCAGGTGGCGATCGTTCGGCCGCAAGGCGCTCCGGCGCTTGTGACCCCAGCTGGCGCGTCGGTGTTGGCATGACTTGGGGGATGACGAGCTGCCTCGTCCAGCGACGCGATCGCGAAGACCCTGGCGGCGTTCGGACGGTTACGCCCTAACAGCACTTTGGCTAGCTAGTGGCGTGGCTTTGAGGTGAGTTTACGTTTGCGGTCGATTCTGGCGAGGATTTCGTCTGGGGTTTTTAGTCCAGACGAACGGGTGTTTCCAGTTGTTCCAGCCGCTAATGAATTCGCAGATCTTGCCGACCAACTCACGGACTGAAACGAAGGTACCACCTCGAATGGCCTGACGCTCGACGATGCCGAACCAAACCTCAACCAGGTACAACCATGACCCCGACGTCGGGGCGAAATGGACCTTGATGCGTGGGTTTGCTGTAAGCCAGTTACGGATCTCAACTCGCTTGCACCCGGCGTAGTTGTCCATCACCACATGTAGTTCCAGCTCCCGGGTAAGCACGAGCCACATGCTTGAGGAAACCGAGGAACTCTTGGTGGCGGTACCGGTCCTCGCAGAGCCCGCCCACCTTCCCAGTGACGATCTCCAGCGCAGCGAACAAAGTGGTGGCACTGTGGCTCGTGGCTGTGTTGCTCGTTGTGACCATGTTCCATCACACACACCTTCTAGGTACGGTCTAACGCCTGAATCTGGGACTTCTCATCGACACACAACACGATCACGTCAACCAGCAGACTTAGATACAGACCTACAACATCGGTGACCATGGCCTCCAGCTCCGGGTCGGTGGAGAACGTGAACGTGTCGGCCTCCCACGGCCAGCCCCCTGTACTTCTTCCAGACCTTGGTGACCGTGGACTTGGTACACCCCCAGACGGGCAGCCAGCAACACAATCCTCGCCCGCTGCGCTGCCCCCAACCGTTGCGATACTCGAACGCACCACCTTCTCAAGTATCGCTTGGTCACCGTCACAAAGCGGCAGGGCCGGAGCTGGTTTGTTCGCCATGCCCCACTACCCCACCAAACCGTAAAGCTATTCAAACACCACACCACTAGCTACGGACCGAGGAGGGCCAGCGGCACCACCGCCACCCCGTCGGGACGCCGGTAGGCGGCCTTGCCCGTCGTGACGACCACCAGGTCGGCCACCCGGTCGGGGATCTGGTCGCGCAGCCAGAGGAGATGCTTCGCTTCCGAGTCGCCCACCGCGGCCGCGAGTTTCACCTCGATGCCCACGATCTGCCCGTCCGCTCCTTCGACGACGAGGTCCACCTCGTGTCGTCCGCCCTGGGTGCGCATGTGGTACACCCGCGCCTCGGCGGCCTGCGCCGCGACGCGCACCGTCAGCGTCGCGAGCGACTCGAACAGCGGCCCCATCATGTGTGCTCCCGACGCGTTGAGCAGGGAGGACGACGACAGACCCAGCAGCCGGGCCGCCAGGGCGGGGTCGGCGAGTTGGTGTTTGGGGGCCTGCTGGAGGCGTCGGATCGGGTTGTTCGCGGGCAGCCAGCCGGGCACCGGATCCAGTATCCACAGGCGGGTGAGGAGGTCCCTGTACACGATGGTCGTGGTGTGGGCCGGCTGCGCCCCGTCGCCTCCGGTGGTGGCATCCAGCATCCGCGAGTAGGAGGTGGTGGTCGAGGACGCCGCAGCGTAGGCCGCGAGCCAGCGACGCAGCGTCTCCGGACGTCGCACCGCGAAGCCGTGGTCGGGCAGGTCGCGGTCGATGATGCGTTGCAGGTAGGCGTCCAGCAGTCCCCGGCGCAGGCGCGAGGGCGCGTTCATGATCCCGGGGAATCCGCTGGCGACGATCGCGTCGGCGTAATCGGTGAGCCCGTATCCGCTGTCCCCGCCCACCGGATCGCGACCGTCCTCGAGGAGCCGCGCCAGCGACACCGTCGGTGTGGTACGTCCGCGTTCCGGCAACGCCATGGGGCGCATCCGCAGCGACAGGATCCGTCCCGCCCCGCTGTGGGTCCCGGCGGCATCCGTCGGTGTGGCAGATCCGGTGAGGAGGTAGCTTCCAGGCGAGGCGCCGGCGTCGACACGTCGTCGCACCGAATCCCACACCTGGGGCAGTTTCTGCCACTCGTCGAGGAGCAGCGTTCCCGCCGGCACCGCCGTCAGTCCAAAATCCGCTGCGGCGATCCGCCGCTGATCCTCGTCGTCCAGCAGCCACGTGGTGGTGGCGCGCCGCCGGGCGGTGTCCGTCTTCCCCACTCCCTTGGGGCCGTCGATCGCAATGGCGGGAGCGAGCGGCAACAGCTCGTCCAACTCCAGATCCACCGTCCTGGGCAGGTAGTCCATGCTGCCTACGCTACCATTTACACACTTTCTACACTAGGATTCACACACTTCTTACGCTACCGTTCCCGCATCTCGCGACCGCCCCCACGACCCCCATCCCAGTTCGCCAGCCCTACCGACATCCGCTGGCTTTCCCGCCATCCGCCAGCCTCCCCGACGGGAACGCCCGCCTTCCCGTCGAACGCCAGCGCTACAGCGCAGGCAAACGACGCGCAGGCAGGCAGACTCGTGATTGGCGAAGCCGACGCGATAAGCCGGACTACCCTGAGATGCAGCGGCACAAGAAGGCAGGGAGGAGATATGACGCACACCCACGACTGGGGAAGTTTCGAGGATTTCTTCACCACCGCCATGGCCCAGCCCGATACCGATTGGCGACAGATCCACAGCCACATAGGTCTGACCGGTACGGCTGTCGATGGCGCCCGCGCAGCCGCCGATCTCATCGCCGTCGGCGAACCCCTCATCGAGGCGTGGCGATTCGGCATCCTCCACACCGTCGACACCTACGACTCCGCACGCCGACGCGGAGGCACCGAGCTCGCGGCCCAGGTCTTCACCGAGGAGCCCCCGCCGACTGGTTCCATACACGTTGACGCAGCCTTCGCGGCCCTCGCCCGCCACTTGGCAGATCGCGATGGCTGGCCCCAACCCGCGTGGACCATGCGTCCCGAAAGAGTGAGTTCGGGCTGGTACGTCGCCGCACGCCCGGCCATTGAAGCCATGATCCGCGCCGAGACCCCACCCATCTTCCGCGAACACGGCGTCTTCATCGCCGCCAACGACCTGGACCGGGCATGACCAGCGCCGCTCCGCTCAGTCGCGACGAACTCTTGGAGCTCCTTGAGGATCTGTCGCACACACTGGCTCGCTCCGATGAGCGGGCCCGCATGTTCGTCGTCGGTGGTGCTGCCATGTCGCTGGGCTACGACCAGACCAGAACCACACGCGACGTCGATGCTCTCTTTGAACCAAAGCCGTGCGTCTATTCCGCCGTAGCAGATGTGGCAGCCCGTCATGGCCTCGATCCCGACTGGCTCAATGACGCCGCAAAAGGTTTCATGCCTGGCCCGGACCCCGACCCACGAACGGTTTATGAATCCGATCATCTCCTTGTACAGGTCGCTTCACCCGAGTACCTCCTTGCCATGAAACTCCATTCCGCCAGACCGGGACGCGATATCGACGACGCAGCAATTCTCTATCGGACAGCCGGATACACCTCACCCGAGCAGGCACTGGACCTTCTCGAGCAGCGATTCCCAGGACGTCTTTTGCCCAGGCACCAGTACCTCGTCCACGAGATCGCAGCGCAGGCATACGACGCGTAGGCAGGTGCGACCCCGCTCCGAGGGGAGCGACGATCACCCCCGACGGTCGCAGCTGAGACGCAACCCCAGCAGCACGCCCCAGACCCTCCGCTCTCCGACTTCACCACGGTTCGCTCGTCGAGAGTCCCAAGCGGTCTTATCGGTCGCACAACCCATACTGATTCAATAATTAACTTCACGTCTTCCTCGCAGAGCAACCTGCTAGGTTGAGGGCATCGTTGCTCCCCAAGAAGGTGATCATGCCTGTTTTGCAGGACTTTGACGTCCGCAGATGTCTCAAAAAATTACCCTTGCCTGAACATCTGAAGAATCTTGCGGAAGATACCGCCAGTCTTCTCGACAGCGAAGGTCGGGTCTCCATGCTGCGAGTCGCGAAGATGCTTCGATACGACGACGCCGCTTGGAGGATAACAAAGCTTCAGGAACTCCGCACACAGATCGAGAGGCTTTCCGAGGAGAAGCACCTCCAGTTCAGTTTGAAATTACCCGATTTCTGGGACATCAACCTCGAAGCCCAATTCCTTTGTTTCGAGGGACTAGACGACTATCTCCCCGCGGTCCGTGCGCCACACCCGGAGGCTACTCCACTCACGGAAAACATCGTTTCCGACAACGAATCAGATGCACGACCCGTCGCCGTGCTGCTCACCTTCAATGAGCATGAAGCTCACAAGGTGTGGGACACATTTGGCCGCTCCCGCCGCGAACTACCCATGCAAGGCGTGACATATTACGAGCTCGATGAGGTGGGAGGTTTCCGGGTGATCCACGGGCACAGCAGACGCCAAGGGCCCCTGGAGGCACAGCTCAGCGCCGCGAAAGCCATCGAGCACTGGAGACCAGAAGCGCTGATCGCTGTCGGCATCGCCTTCGGGGTGAAGGAAGAGAAACATCACATTGGTGATGTCTTGGTCTCGACAGGAGTACTCGATTACGAGTCGGCTCGAGTGGAACCCGACGGCACCTTCACCCCTCGGGGCGAAACCCTCCCAACCTCTCAGGAGCTGGCCGACCGCGTGGAGGATCTTAACCTCCGGCGCGCGGAAGTGCGCGACTTGCCTACCATCCACATGGGCACCATTGTCAGCGGGGCAAAGCTGGTGGACAACAAGGAATACCGGGACAATCTCGCTTCCTTGCACAGCACGGTCATCGGCGGGGAAATGGAGGGGTCAGGCATTCTGACGGCCTGCAAAGAAAAAAAGGTGGATGTGATCGTCATTAAGGCCATCTGCGACTGGGCGGCCCACAAGAACAACCCCTCAAAAGAAGACGACCAGAAAAAGGCATCGAAGAACGCGGCCATCGTCGCGCGCGCCATCCTGGAGCGGGGACATCTCCAGAACGAAACCGCCAAGCAAAGAAGAAGACTGCGCGAACTGGAAAACCCAACGAGTACTACACCGCGCTGCCCGGACGTCCTGAAAATGAGGCTTATTCATAGGGGTGTTTTGGCTTTCTCCAACTAACGCTTTATCCGAGGGGGATGTGAGGGCGGCTTGCCCGATCTGAGACAATTCAAAGTGTTCTACTACAAAGACTCTCAGATGAAAGACAAGCCGCTGCCATGAATGTTACCACGATCCTTGAGCGTGATCAGATCCTTGACCTGTGCGAACTGATCCACACTTCCCGTTCCGGAAACCTATCCGGCAGCAGGGTCCCGTGTCCTAGGGTTGTTCCGCTGTATCCAGGTCACTGTGTTAACACTCAGACACAACCTCACCCAAGAGTTACTGGCCGACATCCACACAGTTTCCCAATCCACCATCTCGAGAGTAGTGGCGGTCTACACTCCCTTGATCGCCGAGGCCCTCCAAGCCTGGGTGCCCGGCACGGGGGACCTCGACCCAGACCGCCAGTACATCATCGACGGTACTCTGGCGCCCTGCTGGTCATGGCACGACCGTCCCGAACTGTACTCAGGCAAACACCACACCACAGGAGTGAACCTGCAAGTGGCCTGCACCCTGACCGGACAGCTCGCCTGGATCTCCCCACCCCTGCCAGGTAGTGTGCATGATGCAAAGGCCATCACAGAATCCGGATTCCTCACAACCCTCAATGCTCACAATCATATCGGGAACAAGGGCTACATCGGATTGGGAATGATCACCCCCGCGAAGAAACCCGCCCATGGTGAACTCACCGACACCGATAAAAGAAACAACACGACCATCAACCGCGTCCGCTGCCTCATTGAGCGTGTCATCGCGAACCTCACAACCTGGCGTGTCCTGCACACCGATTACCGTCGCCCCTACAACACCTTCGAAACCACAATACAAGCCATCACGGGACTCGTCTTCGCCTACACCCCATGAATAAGCCTCCTTATCGAACGCGTCATCGCGAACCTCAAAACCTGGCGTGTTCTACACACCGATTACCGCCGCCCCTACAACACCTTCGAAACCACAATACAAGCCGTCACCGGACTCATCTTCGCCTACACCCCATGAATAAGCCTCCATATACGTCGTCATCATTAAAATAAGTCATCGCTAACCACAAATCCTAAGACGTTTTCCGCATCGATCATTGCCGCACCTACACCACCTTTGAAAGCATAATATGGCCGTCGCGAAGCTCGCCTTCATTTGCACACCTCATGAATAAGTTTCAAATTTATCTAATCAACCAACTAGGAAAAACCGCTCAATACGCCTAAAGAATTGACGTGGCCGACGAAAACTACCTTCGAAGAATGGCTTAACACGCTGCAGGATAGCCCACAACCCGGCAACTGAACTAATGCCGATAAAGCCAGCAATAGGCGTCATGTCTAAAGGAATATTCAATGCATCGCTGACCCATTTCCGCCCGTTAAGAAGCATCCACACGGCAATGACTCCCGTCAGTATATGCATAAATATGAGCCATTTAGGTTTGCTGGCAGGGCGATTCAATGCGGCAAAGATTCGCAGAGGATTATCTCCCGTTATATGGCGATCAGCCTCACCGCCACGACTCCATCCATAAACTAACAAATCCTTGACCATCCACTTCCATCTAGCGGCGCCTCTTAAATAGTCTATCCACGCATCAGACTCCAGCATACGAACATGCTTTGGAAAAGGGCTAACGTTCATTGGGATGAAACTTGCAGGAGCCGTGATGAAAATATTTGCCGCCATGACTGGAAGTATTCGAGATATGGTGCCGGGCTCTCTTTGCCAAGCAGCCATTTGACGTGTATCACATACCCTAAAATCGACACGAGCTCCGGCCTCCGCACGTACCCACTTCCACAGCGGGGCCGCGCCAAACACGCGCCACCGCATGCGGAAGTATACTGATTCTCCCTGCTCAACTGGTCGTTGAAACGAAACCAAATATGACGAACTATCGCCGGCAACGAATTCATTCTCCACGAGCTTTGCACAACCCTCCCTAATCCTGCCAGCCACAAGTCGATCTTTACTAAATTCAATATTAGCTCTACCGTTTATAGATTTTATTGCCTTCACGGGCATTCCGAAAATTAGCGGACACGAATGGTCATCTATCACCATTTCATATAAATCTTGAACTATCGGAGCCCCGTTAGGCCATTTGCCTTCCTCGGCAATAAAGGGGAGAAGAATCTCAACTCCATCAACATAAGAAAGGGGGTTTCGCTTGCTCTTCTTTAGATGCAGTTCTAACCCAACATCGAAGTAGAACAGACGCCGCCCTGGCCACAGACCTCTGAGGGACCAAATGTTGATGTGCAGGCGCTTTATTTTGATAAATTTTGCATATGCACTAGCATCATTTTGTACGAGAACAGCAAAATAACCCATCAGATCTCCAAGAATTGATACGTCCGAGGAGGATATCGAAGCCCAAATTCTTTCAGGCTTTTACCCGATTTGTACTTTACAATTTGCACAAGTTTAAGAGCAACGGGGCGCCGAGCCCCGGCCAAATATCTGGCAACAAGTTTCCGCTCAGTACAATCGCTCTCAAGCATAGAAAGCTCATGGCCAGAACCGGTTTGCACTTCCTCTATTCGAGCCTCCCCAGTGATTTTAGAAATAGGAGCAGTCTCGTAAATTACTAGCCTATCTCTCTCTAGCAAACCAGAAGCACGGCGACGATATTCGAAAGATTTAGTCCCAGCATATATGCGACCAGCATGCCTAGGATGAATAGATATCAGAATATTCCTTGGCGCCCTCACATTTCCAACCTAGAAAATATGCCCTCATGTCGACCGCGACCATACCTGTTGCGTTCCAGAGCAATATTGGTGAAGCCGCAAGAATTCAGAAGCGGGAGCACGATGGGAATCGTATGCTCCGCGACAGTTAGATACACTTCATCAAATCCCGAAGAGTTCGCAGATTTAATCGCGCGTCTCATGAGCATTTTCCCTAGCCCATACCCACGATATTTACTGCACACATAAAGCGTACTAAGCTTAAGGGATGATATTTTCGGAGTGAGAATACTAACCCCGACTACTCGAGCTTCATAGGTAGCTACCCAGCATTCTCCCTGACCATTTAGATTATCGTCAAGACGCCGATCTAGCCACTCTGCCGCATTCGGGTAGTCTTTTGGCAAGTCCTTAAGCAATTCTTTGACCATCCCCACTTTTGAACGATCTAAAATTTGCAGAGCTACAGCCGCTGCTTGTCGCCTCATCAAATGGGTCATGCCCAAAGCATACAACCCAGCCCCACCACTCGGCTAGGTGGACCGCTATAGTATTTGCTAAAGGGAAAGTTGGCCGATCATACCAGCACCTTGGCCGGGAAAGAACCGCGGATTTAAGTCCTCATTAGATTCGCTACACCCCCACGCGCAATAATCGAACAAGCAATCGAGGTGCTCCACATCCTCGTCCGAGAAGCACCACTTCATAGCTTTGCCCTTTCCCGCGCCGTCAACTTAGGTTGGACCGTGCCACAAAACTGCGACCCACTGAATACGAGGTCGGGAAGACCCTGCAGGCCATGACTAGATGCTGGAACAGCTTGACACCGACCACATCGACCTGCTGCTCCAGCACCAACAGTTCGGCGACTACCTTGGTACCTGGCAGGACATGGAACGCGCCGTTGAAGACGGCAGGGTGTGTTCCATCGGACTGCCGAATTTCGAGTCATCGCGCCCCGAAGAGGTCCTCGGCGCCGCCAGCATTCCCCCATCCGCCTGCACAGGTAGAATGCCACCCCTACCACCAGAAGAACGGCCTCAATAAACGCCTCGCCCCCTACGGCACCGCGCTGGAGTCATGGTTCCCGCTGAGCCCCGGCGACCCGAGCCTGCTTAAGGAACCCGCCTTCGTCTCCCTCAACGAACGCTACGGCAAGCCCCCGGCGCAGATCATCCCTCGAGGGCACATTCATGAGGGGACCATCGTGTTCCCGCGCTCCACGTCGGCTGAACACATGAAGGAGAACATCGATATCTTCGATTTCGCCCTAACTGACGACGAGATGACTCGGATCTGTGCCCTCGCCAGCAGTAAATGCTGCTTCACGATGACTTTGGAGGAACAGGAGACCGCTCTATCCCGGTGCGCCCCTGCCGATTGGCAGGGGCACGCGACTTCAGCAGTTGTGGCCTGGGAGGTTCAACCAGGTGATGCCCCGTTTCTTCTTCCCCGTGTCGCCTACCCGTTTGACGGTTTTCAGCTGCGGGTAGCGGGCCCGGATGGCGGTCTCGATGCGCTGGTGGAGGGTCTGGCCGGCGGCGGGGCAGTCCTGACATGCCCCACCGAAGTCGACCTCCACCGTCTCGGCGTCGTTGTCGACCACCTGGATCTGCCCGCCGTGGCTGGCGATGTAGGCCGCCAGCTGGTGCTCCACGACGTCACGGGAGATGTAGCCCAGCAGGTCGGCAGAGCCGGGCTCGACGTCCCAGCCATCCTCCTCGGCAAGGGAGGCGACGATGGCGTCGCGGACCTTGGATCCGACACTGCTCCACGCCTGATCGGAGGCCAACCACGTCCATACGCCGTCGGCCTCCACCATGGCCCGGGAGAGAACCCCGTATTCCAGCATCGACCCGAGACTGCCGGGCGCGCCACGCACGTCCCCGACGGGCACGCCGCCGGTGGGAACCACCCACCGGACGGCCTGCGATTCGCCGGGAACAGCCTCGGGATGAATTGGCAGCTTCCCGGTCATGTCGCGATCGCCCCCACGATGAGTTTCGCCGCAAACGCCATCACCCACGCGAGTCCACCCATGTAGATGAACGCGATGATCGACCACCGCCACGTGCCTGTTTCGCGTCTCATCACGCCCAGGGTGGAGGCGCATTGCAGCGCGTAGACGAAGAACACCAACAATGCCGCGATGGTGCTCGGCGTGAACACCGGCTCACCGGCATGCGGGCCGTCCGAATGCGTCATGCCCTCCAGCGACTCGCCCGGATCCTCCGGGTCCTCCGCAGATGCGACCTGCCCCAGCGTCGAGACGACGGTCTCGCGGGCCGCCAGGGAGCTGAGAACGCCGATGTTGATGCGCCAGTCGAAACCGAGCGGATCGAAGACCGGCGAGACCGCCCGACCAATTGTCGCCGCGTAGGAGTTGTCGAGGGTGTAGGCCGTCACGGCAGCCTCATCACCAACATCCACCCCAGCAGCAGTCATGGCATCCTCGCTGTGGGCGGGGAAGTTCAACAACCCCCACAACACGATGGTGACCACCATGATGATCCCCGCAACCTTCCGCAGAAACGCCTTGCACGCATCCCACACGGCGATGATGACGGAGCGGGCACTGGGCAGCCGGTAGGACGGCATCTCCATGTAGAACGGCAGCTGCGTGGCGCCGCGCCCGACGATGCGTTTGAACACCCAGGCGGCGATCATCGCAGAGATCGCGCCGAGCAGGTACAGGCCGAACATGATGGTGCCCTGCGCCTGGAACGGACCCCAGAACAGATCACCGGGAACCATGATTCCGATCAGCAGGGTGTAGACGGGCAGACGCGCAGAACAAGTCATCAACGGCGCACCCATCATGGTGGCAATCCGGTCCTTAGCCGACGGCAAAGTCCGCGTAGCCATGATCCCCGGAATCGCACACGCCACCGAACTCAACAAAGCAACAAAAGCACGCCCCTCCAGACCCGCCATCCCCATCACACGATCCATCAGGAACGCAGCCCGGGAGAGATACCCGCTGCCCTCCATGATGGCGATCATGAGGAACAGCAGGGCGATCTGCGGGATGAACGCCACCACCGCACCAACACCGGCGAAGATACCGTCACCAATCAACGACCCCAACCAATCGATCGGAATCATGTCCTTAGCAACCCCACCCAACCACACAAAGAAATTCTCAAAGGCATCATTGATGGGAGCCGCAACAGTGAAAATAATCTGGAAGAACGCGTACATCGTCGCGAAGAACACCAACGTCCCCCACAACGGGTGCAGCAGCACCTTGTCTATGCGGCGGGTGCGTTCGTCGACGTCCGGTGCGCGGTAGTTGGCGCTCTCCAGCACCGAATCGGCCCAGGCCGCAACCTCCTCGTGGCCGGTGGGCGGGGGCACGACCGGCGAGGACCACGAGTCGACCTCGGCAAAGGCCTTGGACAACACCTCGACGCCACGCTTGTCACCGGAGACCACGGGGATTACCCGCACCCCGACGGCCCGCGACAGGGCGTCGACGTCGACGGAGCCGCCACGCCGCGCCAGCTCGTCGGTGAAAGTCAGCACCGCGATGGTGGGGCGTTCGCGCTGCTGCACCTGGGCCAGCATCCCGAGGCCGCGGCGCAGCTGCGTGGCGTCCATGAGCACGACGTGCCCGGAGATCGGGGAGTGCACCGACTCGCCCGCGTCCAGGACCTCCGTGACCACTTCCTCGTCGGGGCTGATCGGGTCGAGGGAATAGGTGCCGGGCAGGTCCTCGATGACCACCTCGACGTCACCGAGCTTGTGGACACCCTCGTAGCGAGAGACAGTGACACCCGGGTAATTGCCGGTCTTGGCACGCAACCCGGTCAGGGCGTTGAACAACGTCGTCTTGCCGCAGTTCGGGCTGCCCACCAGCACGAAACGACGCAGATCCGTCGCGACCGGTGCGGATTGCTCGTCGTGGCAGGTCATGGTTTCACCAGCACTCTCGAGGCCTCGGAGTGGCGGAGCACGATCTCGGTGCCTCCGACGTTGAACATGAGGGGATCGAGCAACGGGGCTCGGCGTTCCAGGCGGCACGTCAGCCCTGGGGCGAACCCGAGGTCGAAGAGCCGGCGGCTTATCGCGTCATCGCCGTCGAACCCGGTGATACGCGCGCTCGCCCCAACCTTCAAGTCGGCGAGTGTCCTTGCGGTGGAAGGGGTCTCGTTCATAGTCGCGAACTTAGCAACGCCTTGCCTGACACGTGGAGTTTTGACCCAGAATTCGTAAACTTTCGTCAACATTTCCTGATTTGTCGGGACTGAGTCTCAATTCAGTCGTCCGTCCACAAAGCCCGGCGCGGGGTGTTGGACAGCGTGAAATGACTGCTCTGCGGACCCCCCAGCCGCGCTGTGTCTTGCAGCAACGGGTAGCGGACGCGAATCGCCGTCTCGATGCGCTGCTGCAGCTCCGCGCTGGCAGCGGGATCGCGGAAATCGAGCCGACCGAGGTCGAGCAGCAGCCACTGGGCATCGTTTTCCACCACTTCGACGGTGGTGTCGGCGGCGTGAACCTCGTCGGCGAGATCGCCCGAGATCACGTCGTTCGCGACCAGACGCAGCAGGTCCGCGGAGTCGCCGTTGATGTGCCAGCCGTCACGATCGAGGGATTCGAGGATTGCTTCACGCACCTTGTGACCACGATCGGCCCAGCTGTTCCCGGGGGCCAGCCACACCCAGATCCCCTCGGTTTCCAGCAGTGCCAGCGAGATCACCCTGTCCCGCATCAACGCGCCAAAAGGATCCGGCGCGACCACCACCTCGCCGACGACTCCCTGGGTGCCCGTGCGAACCACCCAGCGCACCGCGAGCGGATCATTCGGAACCGCCTGGGGGTGGATCGGCCGCATGGCATGGGTCATGTGATGAGCCTAGCGATACCTGACCCGAGAAAGGCCATCACCCACGCGACCACTCCCATGTAGACGAACGCGATGATGGGCCATCGCCATGTGCCCGTTTCGCGTCTCAACACACCCAGCGTGGAGGCGCACTGCAACGCGTAGACGAAGAACAACAGCAGCGCCGTGACAGTGGGGGCTGTGAACACTGGTTCCCCGGCGTGCGGACCATCGGTGTAGGTCATCTGCTCCAAGGCCTCGCTCGGGTCCTCCGGGTCCTCCGCGGACGCCACCTGACCCAGCGTCGCCACGACGACCTCTCGCGCGGCCAGGGAGCTGAGAACGCCGATGTTGATGCGCCAGTCGAAACCGAGCGGATCGAAGACCGGCGAGACCGCCCGACCAATGGTCGCCGCGTAAGAATTGTCGAGGGTGTAGGCCGTCACGGCAGCCTCATCACCAACATCCACCCCGGCAGCAGTCATGGCATCCTCGCTGTGGGCGGGAAAGTTCAACAACCCCCACAACACGATCGTGGTGGCCATGATGATCCCCGAGACCTTCCGCAGGAACGACTTGCACGCATCCCACACGGCCACGGCGACAGAACGCGCACTGGGAATCTGATAGGCGGGCATCTCCATGTAAAACGGCATCACGGTTCCGCTGCGCCCCGTGACACGCTTGAACACCCAGGCGGCGATCATCGCGGAGACCGACCCGAGCAGGTACAGGCCGAACATGATGGTGCCCTGCGCCTGGAACGGCCCCCAGAACAGATCGCCGGGCACGACCATCGCGATCAGCAGGGTGTAGACGGGCAGGCGCGCAGAACAGGTCATCAACGGCGCACCCATCATGGTGGCAATCCGATCCTTGGCCGACGGCAAAGTCCGGGTGGCCATGATCCCCGGAATCGCACACGCCACCGAACTCAACAAAGCAACAAAAGCACGCCCCTCCAGACCCGCCATCCCCATCACACGATCCATCAGGAACGCAGCCCGGGAGAGATACCCGCTGCCCTCCATGATGGCGATCATGAGGAACAGCAGGGCGATCTGCGGGATGAACGCCACCACCGCACCAACACCGGCGAAGATACCGTCACCAATCAACGACCCCAACCAATCGATCGGAATCATGTCCTTAGCAACCCCACCCAACCACACAAAGAAATTCTCAAAGGCATCATTGATGGGAGCCGCAACAGTGAAAATAATCTGGAAAAACGCGAACATCGTCGCGAAGAACACCAACGTCCCCCACAACGGATGCAGCAACACCCGGTCGATGCCGTGGCTGCGGCGGTCGGTATCAGCCTCCCGGTAGTGCGCCGCCTCCAGGACGGATGCCGACCAGCTGAAGATATCGCTCTGGCCGATGGGCGGGGGCACGATCGGAGCGGGCCACGATTCGACCGAGCTCAGCGCCTCGGAGAGCTCCTCCACACCCGCCCGGTCACCCGCGACGATCGGGATCACCCGCACCCCGATGGCCCGGGAGAGCGCTTTGATGTCGATGGAACCGCCCCGCCGGGCCAGTTCATCGGTGAAGGTCAGCACGACCAGCGTCGGTCGCGCGACCTGCTGCACGTGGGAAAGCAAAGTGAGAGAACGCCGCAGCGACGTGGCATCGAGAAGCACGATCTGCCCAGTGATCGGGGAACCGACGGAGACCCCGTCGCCGAGCACCTGGGAAACCACTTCCTCGTCGGGACTGATGGCCTCGAGGGAATAGGTGCCGGGCAGGTCTTCGATGATCACATCGGCCTCCCCCACTCGGTGCCGCCCCTCATAGCGAGCGACGGTAACGCCTGGGTAATTGCCGGTCTTAGCACGCAACCCGGTCAGGGCGTTGAACAGCGTCGTCTTGCCGCAGTTCGGGCTGCCCACCAGCACGAAACGTAGGATGCGATGGGCCTTAGAAGCGGATGCGAGCCCAGAGCCGTGTCCGTGGTGGCTCATGCCATCACCCTCCAAAGATCGCTGCTAAGAATCGTCGTCATTGGCGAGGTTGTGTTCACTCTCTTGAACCTAGCGTCGCGACACTCTGTCGTCAGGATTTCAGTCATTCAAACCGCAATCTCCCCTGTCAGCTTTTTGACTGATGGATTCCGTGGTTTTTACCACTCAGGCCCATCACATGGGCCTCGTCGCTCCCCGGAGAATCCACACGTCCTAGACTCAGGACATGATCGTGACTCTTCCGGACCATCAGCTCCTCGAAGCCCTCACCTCACACACCCCTGCGGACCAGCTCGGCGTCGAGCTGCGCATCTGGGACTGGAACTCCCCCGTCCGCGACGTGCTCGGCGACGAGGCCGACGACGTGGTGGCCACCGTCCTGCCGTACTTCCGCCCCGCCCCGGCGTGGAGGTCGCTGGCGGACCTGCCGAAGCTGCGTCTGCTGCAGGCGCAGTCGGCGGGCTACGACAACCTCCTCCACATCACCCCCGACGGCGTCGCCCTGGCCAACGCTCGGGGAGTGCACGAGGCCTCCACCTCGGAGTTGGCCGTCGGTTTGATGCTCGCGGCGCAGCGGGAACTGCCCCGCTGGGCGCGTGAACGTCGCTGGCAGGCCGCCTCCACCCGGGCGCTCGCGGACTCGCGGGTACTCGTGGTCGGGACGGGGGCCATCGGCGAGGCAATCCGGTCGCGACTGGCTCCCTTCGAGACCGAGATCACGCGGGTCGCCACCACCTCCCGCGACGATGAGCACGGCCACATCCACGGCATCGACGAGCTGTCCGAGCTGCTGCCGAACACCGACATCCTGGTGCTGATCGTGCCGCTCACCGACTCCACCCGCGGCCTGATCGGAGCGAAGGAGCTGGCCCTGCTGCCCGACGGCGCCCTGGTGGTGAACGTGGCGCGCGGCCCCGTCGTCGACACCGATGCCATCACCGCTGAGGTGGTCGCGGGCCGGCTGCGGATGGCCTCCGACGTGTTCGACCCGGAGCCCTTCCCCGACGACCATCCGCTGTGGCAGGCCGACGGGGCCTTCATCAGCCCCCACATCGGCGGCAACACCACCGCGATGCTGCCCCGGATCGTCGCCTTGCTGGCGGACCAGCTGCCGCGCCTGGCCGACGGTCGGGAACTCAAGTTCGTCGTGAAACCATGAGCGACCCCCTCGTCGAGGCCTATCCGCCTTTCGGACTACGCATCACCCACGACGACATGACGCTGCGGGTGTTCCGCGATGCCGACATGCCCGAATACCTCGACCTGCTGAGCGCCCCGATCTTCGCCGAGGAGAACGTAGATTGGTTCTTCCCGTGGTGTGAGGCGCCGGTTCCCGAGAGGCGCCGCAACGCCATTCAGGCGCATTGGGGGTGGCGTTCCGGATTCCGCCCGGAGTCCTGGACGTTGGCGTTCGGGGTCTACGTCGGTGGTGTGCTGGTCGGCTGCCAGGACCTCATCTCCGAGGAGTTCGCCAAACGCCGGGTGGTGTACTCGGGTTCCTGGCTGGCGCTGGAACACCAGGGCAAGGGCTGGGGTGCGCGGATGCGCAAACTGCTGCTGCACTTCGCCTTCGATCACCTGGGGGCGCAGCGGGCCGAGTCGGAGGCTGTGACAGGCAACGAATCGTCGCTCGGGGTCTCCCGCAGCGCGGGCTACGAACCGAACGGCACCAGGGTCGAGATCTTCGGGAAACGGGTGGTGGAGATGCATCGCGTCGTACTCACCCCCGACCGGTTCCGTCGTCTCGACGGCGAGGTCGTGGTGGAGGGATTCACCGACGAGCTGCGCGCCATGATGGGCGCGGGGTAGAACACGATCACCCGGCGTCGCTCCACGGATTGATGAGCTTAATCCCGAGACCCTCGAAGTCGCGGATGTTCCGGGTTGCAAGGATGAAACCGCGCGCTGAGCAGATGGCCGCTATCAGTGAGTCGATCACCGGAATACACCGCCCCTTGCCGCGACATCTCGCCTGCAATTCAGCCCAGACCTCCGCAGCCGCCTCGTCGAAGACCAACACCCGACCGGCGAATCGTGGAAAAACCACGGTGTCGAGCGCAGCCACGAGCCGGTCCCGGCGCCGCCCGGGAGGCAGCAGCGCCACCCCGAGCCGCAACTCAGCGACGCTGAGAGCGGTGATGAACAGCGTCTCGGCATGCTGTTGATCAAGCCAGTCGACAACTGCTGTGTCAGGTCGTGGACGAAGTGGCTCCGAGAGCACGTTCGTGTCGACGACGATCACGTCAGATCCACAGGCTCGTAGGGCGTGGAGTCGCGGGTGATGTCAAGATCAACCCCACCAACATCGCGCCCGATTTCACGCAGCAGGGTTCCAAGCCGCACCTGGCCCGGTTCGGTCACGGCATCGTTCAGGATGGCCCGGATCTCCGCCTCGGTGCTGCGACCGTTGCGGGCGGCCCGCACCTTCAAGGCACGATGAGTCGCGTCAGGCAGATTCCTGATGGTGACGACAGCCATATCCCCTCCTGATACCCATTCGCCGCAATGGTACGCGTGAGGCCTAAAGCTGGTTGAGCCGGCCTGCGCACGAATCGCGGGCGGGATGCGGATTTCGGTGGTTTTGCCGGAGAGCAGGTTCAACACACCCACCTCTTGAACGAGCGTTCAGTTTACTATACGTTTGTATCATGACTGATGATCTGACAGCCCGGGCACGACTCCGCGACGCCGCCATCGCACTCATCGCGGCGGGTGAGAAACCCACGGCGCGCTCCGTCGCGGCGCGAGCGAACGTGTCCATCGGGTTGATCCGACACCACTTCGGCACCATGGATGGCCTGCTGTTGACCTGCGACGAGCACGTCGCCACGCTGATCCGCAACGCCAAGAACGACGCCATCCGCGGGCCGATGCCCAACGTGTTGGAGGTCCTGCGGGAAACCGGACAGGACAACGTCCTCGGCTATCTGGCCCACCGCCTCACCGATTCCAGCACCGCCATCGATTCCCTCGTCGACCAGCTCGCCGACGACGCCGCCGGCTACATTCGCCGCGCCATCGATGCGGACCTGCTGACCCCCGTCCCCAACGTTGCCGCCGCGGCGCGGATGTTGACCATCTATTCGCTGGGTTCGCTGGTGCTGGGCCGGCACCTGAAGCGCCTCCTCGACGTCGACATCGCCGCCGAGGACATCGCGGCTGAACCGGGAATCAGGGATTACGTGCAGGTGCAGCTCACGTTGTTCGCGAGCCTGTTCACCCCGCACCTGCTGGAGCAGATGCAACCCCAGCTGGAGGAGTCACGAGAAAGAAAGGAGAAAGAGCAATGAACGCCATCGAGGTGAAGGAACTCCGGAAGAAGTACGGCTCCTTCGAAGCATTGAAGGGCATTGACCTGAAGGTCCACACCGGGGAGATCTTTGGTTTCCTCGGTCCCAACGGCGCGGGCAAGTCCACCACCATCCGCATCCTCCTCGACGAGATCCGCGCCACCGGTGGCACCGCCCGGCTGCTTGGCCTCGATTCCCGCTGCGACGCCGTCGAAATCCATCGCAGGCTCGGCTACCTGCCTAGCGACCTGTCCCTGTACCCCGCGATGACCGGTGCGCAGACGCTGCGGTTCTTCGCCCGGCTGCGTGGCGGCGTCGACCAGGACTACATCGACGAGTTGCGGCAGCGATTCGACGCGAACCTTGACAAGCGCGTCGGGGAGTTGTCCTCGGGGAACCGGCAGAAGGTGGGGCTGATCGCCGCGCTGATGCACAAACCCGAGCTAATCATCATGGACGAACCCAACGCCGGGCTCGACCCCCTCGTGCAGCACGAGTTTCATCAGGTGCTGCGGGAGATCGTCGCGGAGGGCCGCACCGTGTTCTTGTCCTCCCACACCCTCTCCGAGGTGCAGCAGGTGGCCGACCGGGTCGGCATCATCCGCGCGGGCCGCCTGGTGGCGGTGGAGAACGTCGCGGATCTGCGTTCGGTGCGGCGCGTCGATCTGCTTCTGGACCGCGACGCCGATCCGGGCGACTTTATCGATATTTCCGGGGCCCGCGACGTCACCGTGGATGGGCCGCGGGTGCGTATGGCCTTCGACGGGGAGCTCGGAACCCTGCTCGATGCGCTCGGTGACCGTCGTGTCGTCGACCTGACCGCCCACGACGCCGACCTGGAGGAAATCTTCCTCGCGTTCTACCAGGAGCAGTCATGACCACCCTCGCAGTGTTGGGACGCGGCCTGCTGCCGCGTTGGAAGGCCGTTTGCGTCATCGTCGCGTGCATCCTCGCTTTCCTGCTGATGGGGGTCGCGATGGTGCAGTCGATGGACACCAATGTCTACGCTTCCCTGCCGCCGGCGCTGCTGGCGATGGCCGGGATTCCCGCCGGCGCTTCGGCTTCGGTGATGTCCTACACGCAGATGCTTGGTTTCCTGGGTGCGATCGCGGTGGCGGGGTTCGCCGTCGCGATGGGCGCGCAGCTGGTCGCGGGTGAGGAGAAGGACGGCACGTTGTCGCTGCTGCTCAGTTATCCCGTCTCCCGGCTCGGTGTGGGTGTGGCGAAGGCCGCGGCGCTGGTGCTGGCGGTCGGCGTGACGTCATTGGGTTTGTGGGGTGCGGCAGCGCTGGCGGGCCTGCCCTTCGATCTCACGTTGGGGGACGCCCATCTGGGGGAGCTCTGTCTGGCGCTGGGCGCCAATGCCCTGGTGTACGGGGGCGTCGCGTTCGCGGTCGGGAGTGCGACCGGAAGTCGCGGCCTGGCCACAGGGGTCGGTGCGGCGGTTCTCGGGCTGGGGTGGTTGTTCGCCGGGTTGCTGCCGCAATGGTCGGAGGGCCGGGACTTGGCGCAGCTCATCCCGTGGTACTGGTATAGCCAGCCGGCGGTGTTGCTGAACGGCATCGACGGCGGCTACCTGGCGCTGATGCTCGGCGTCGCGACGGTGCTGCTGGCCGTCGGGGTCGTCGGTCTGCTGGTCCGCGACCTGCGTCGAACAGCGACGAGGACGCGCCCGGCCTGGCACGCCACAACCCGATGGGCCGGTTCGGCGGCTGGTCGTGGACCCTCCCGCTACCGGCTGCTGGTCTCGCGTCACACCGGTCTACTCCTGGTGCTGGGTGTGGTGATGTTCGCGGTGATGGGTCTGCTGATGGGTCCGTTGTACGAGCAGATGGCCCCGCAGCTGGAGATGGCGACGCAGTCGATGCCGCCCGCACTCATGCAGATTTGGGGCGCCACCAGCATGGCCACCCCTACCGGGTTCTACTGGGGCGAGACGATGAGCCTGATGGCCCCCGCCGCCGTGATCCTGGCCGGCGCTGCGGTGGCGTCGCGGCTGGGGTCGGACGAGCGTTCGGGCCGGCTCGGCGTGCTGCTGTCCACCCCCACCACCCGCACCCGGATGCTGGCCACGGCGGCGGCAGCGCAGGCGACGCTCATCGCTCTGGTCGCGGGGCTGACGGGCCTCGGGATCTGGGGTGGGGCCCGGCTGGGCTCGCTGGGTCTGGCGACGGAGAACGTCGCAGGCGCCACCGCGCACCTGCTGGCGCTGGGCCTGTTCATCGGAGCGGCGGCGCTGCTGGCGGCGGCTGCCCTGGGCACCTCGGCGGCAGCGACCTGGACCGCGACCGGGGTGGGGCTGGTCGGCTACGTCATCAACACCACCCTGCCCATGAATCCTGACCTCGCGGATTGGGCCCGCATCTCCCCGTTCCACTGGTACGGGGCCACCAATCCCTTGGAGAACGGCGCCGACTGGGGGAACGTCGCGATCCTGCTGGTGGGGTCGGCGGTGCTGCTGGCAGCATCCTTCCCGCTGTTCACCAGACGCGACCTGCGGGTGTGATCCCACGCCTTCGACCCTCCCTGCCTGGACTCACATAGTCGAGAGGCGAGGGAGGGTCGAAGGATTTGCTGCATGGAGCACGGTGTCTGGTCTGGATCGACTGCCGATGTCGGGGCTCACGTGTGTTGTCGTCAGAAGTCATGGGTCGGGTGCTCGAATTCATCGGTCCCGACACGACACGTCCCTCAGGAATCTCGTCACGCGCGCGGGGAGCACAGCAATGGTCGAAAACAGCTTCTTCTCAAAATCATCCCACGTCGTGTACACAAAACTCCTTTACACATAGATCACGCCACAACACAAAACAAGTTTTCGAGGTCAAACATGGCGCGCCCTATTGCTTAATTATTTTGATGAATTAGGCAGCATAAAGTCATTTATGCCGCATCTAAAGACCGTTAGTTTTAAGGCTTACCACTTAGGTGAAATACCACCATCCCTGAGGCGTGATGAACTGGAACAGGATAGCAGTAAACCCTCCTGTCACTTGAACGAACGTGCCCCCAGGAAGGCGCCAAGACACGGCTGGCTCTTTTCCGGCTTCAAGCAAGAATGGCTCCCCCCACTCTTTCTTCAGGGCCGCCACGCAGGACACGAAAACGTCGTTTAGTTCCGCAGCACCCTCGTCATCCTCGGTCTCGTTTCTTGCTATGACAAGAGAAAGGTCGCATATCCCCTTGGATTCGATGACACCAAGTGTCACATCCTCCACATCACTGTCGTCGCATACGTTGAACTCATCCGGCAGTAGGGTGGGTTTCCAACCTAGTTGTTCAGCGTAGGGAGGGAAGTTGTTGAGTTGGATGGGCCACGGGAACTGCGCGAGCGCGTTGGTCCACGTGATGAAATCCTGCGGAGTGAGTCTGGGCATTATGCTTCTTTCTTGATGAATTCGGCGACGAGTTATCCCTCCCTGGGCTCGAGAATGACACTATCATCCAGATCATATAGCATCAGCTCTCGCACCATTGTGAAACTCGAGTCTTCTAGAGGAACTGCCGCCGCCCCTCCGGAGTGAAAAAGTTAAACAAGACACTCCAGCGCCCGCTTATCACCTGGGCGAACATGTCTCCGGGGAACCTCCACGTCACGCTAGGACCATCCCCAGCCTCCAGCAGAAACGGCTCTCCCCAGGCCTTCCTCCCAGCAGCAACACAAGACACAAAATGATCATTCAGCTCAACAGCACCCTCATCATCCTCTGCCTCGTTTCTCGCCATGGAGAGAAAAAGGTCACGCACATTCCCTGACCTGTCATCACCGAGAATTACATTCCTAGTATCATTGTTGGCATTTACATTGAACCAAGTTGGCCGCGGAGTAGGTGTCCAGCCCAGCCTCTCTGCGTAGGAGGCAAAGTCGTCAACTTGGATAGGCCATGGGAACTGTATGAGCGTGTTGCTCCACGTGATGAATTCTTGCGGGGCGAATATGATCATGATGTCTCCTTTTTGATGAAACCAGCGACGAGCACTCCAGCCCTGAGCTTGAGAATAATCAAACCATCCACCTTCACGCCCTTGTGAAACTCGAGTCTCCTAGAGGAACTGCCGCCTTCCTTGGGGAGTGAAGAACCGGAACATGACAGTCCTGCGCCCTCTTTTCACCTGAGTGAACATGTCTCCTGGGAACCTCCACGTCACACCAGGACCACCCCCGGCTTCCAGCAGGAACGGCTCCCCCCACGCCTCCCTCCCAGCAACCACACAGGACACAAAATGATCATTCAACTCAGCAGCACCCTCAGCATCCTCAGTCTCATTCGACGCCATATGCAAAAACAGATTACGCACATTCCCATCCCTGTCACTACTGAGAATCGTGATCTCATCATCATTATCAGGACATACACTGAACTCATCCGGCAGCGAGGTGGGCTTCCAACCCAGCCTCTCGGCGTAGGGGACGAAGTCGTCAACCTGAATGGACCACGGGAACTGCATGAGCGCGTTGGCCCAAGTGATGAAATCTTGTGGGAGAAATATGATCATGATATTGCTTTCTTGGTAAATGCGATGATGAGCTATCCGTCTTTAAGCTTGAGAATGGCCTTACCATCCGAGCCAAACACAATCCACCCTTACCCCTTATAAAACCCGAATTCTCTAGAGAAAATACCACCGCCCCTCCGGCGTGAAGAACTGGAAAAGAACAGCCGTGAATCCCCCTGTTACCTGAGCGAACATGTCACCAGGGAACCTCCAGGTAGCAGTGGGATCATCCCCGGCCTCCAGCAGAAACGGCTCCCCCCACTCCTTCCTCCCAGCAGCAACACAGGACACGAGATGATCATTCAACTCAACAGCACCCTCGACATCATCAGCCTCATTCACCGCCATGTGCAAATAAAGATTATAAACGTTCCCCTCCTTATTGCTGCCGAGCATAGCAAACTTATTATCATTTCCAGAGAGCACGTTGAACCACGTTGATCGCAAAGTTGCTTTCCAGCCCAGTCTCTCGGCGTAGGGAGGGAAGTCGTTGAGCTGGATGGGCCACGGAAACTGTGCGAGTGCGTTGGTCCACGTGATGAATTCTTGCGGGGCGAATATGATCATGATGCTGCTTTCTTGGTAAATGTGGTGATGACTTATCCATCTTTAAGCTTGAGAATAACCAAACTATTCACCATCGCTCCCCTTATAAAACCCGAGCCTTCTAGACGAACTGGTATTTCCCTTGGGGCGTGAAGAAATTAAACAGAACAGCCCTGCTCCCTCTTGTCACCTGAGCGAACATGTCCCCAGGGAACCTCCACGTCACACCAGGACCATCCCCAGCCTCCAGCAGAAACGGCTCCCCCCACGCCTCCCTCCCAGCGGCCACACAGGACACGAAATGATCATTCAACTCAGCAGCACCCTCAGCATCCTCAGCCTCATTCGACGCCATGCGCAAAAACAGTTCGTACACATAACCCGACCTATCATCGCCAAGAATCACACGTCCGCCATTATTACCGGCACATACGCCGAATTCATCCGGCATCGAGGTGGGCGCCCAGCCCAGCTTTTCGGCGTAGGGAGAGAAGTCGTTGACCTGGATAGGCCACGGGAACTGTATGAGTGTGTTAGTCCACATGACGAATTCTTGCGGGGCGAATATGATCATTATGTCTCCTTTTTGATGAAACCAGCGACGAGCACTCCAGCCCTGAACTCGAGAATAATCAAACCATCCACCTTCACGCCCTTGTGAAACTCGAGTCTTCTAGAGGAACTGCCGCCGCCCCTCCGGCGTGAAAAAGTTAAACAGAACAGCCGTGAATCCCCCTGTCACCTGAGAGAACATGTCCCCCGGGAACCTCCACGTCACACCAGGACCATCCCCACCCTCCAGCAGAAACGGCTCCCCCCACGCCTCCCTCCCAGCAGCCACACAGGCCACGAAATGATCATTCATTTCAGCAGCACCCTCAGCATCCTCAGCTTCATTCGATGCCATATACAAAAACAGATTGTGTACATTCCCCTCCCTGTCGCTACTGATCATAGTGATCTCATCATCATTATCAGGGAGCACATTGAACCACGTTGGTCGCGGAGTAGGCTTCCAGCCCAGCTTTGCGGCGTAGGGGGGAAAGTCGTTGAGTTGGATGGGCCACGGAAACTGTATGAGCGTGTCGGTCCAGGTGATGAATTCTTGTGGGGAGAATATGATCATGATGTTTCTTTCTTGATGAATTTGGTGATGAGTTGTCCGTCCTTGACTTCGAGTGTGGTGGATATTTGTATGCCCTGGCTGCGGTGTGATAGCAAAAGGGACCTATCCGCAACACCACCCTGGATGTGGGCGGTTTGCGGGTAGGTCCCTACGTGCCAGTTGTCAGGCACGCTCCCGCTGAAGACCAAGGGACGGAAGGTCGAGTTCATCAGTCCCGACACTACGCTCCTCTTCGGGAATCTCATCACGATAATCGGGATAGCTCCACGCCTTGTAGACGAGCCGCTCCGGAGAATCGACACCACCAATGTCTCGAAGCCGGATGACACACGCCCGAACAACATTCCTGATGATATGGCTGGGTGTGGGCCAGGGAAGCTCCTGCTTCCACGTGAAACCATCCTCATCAGGAGCAAACCCCAACTCCCGGAACCCAGCCTGCTGCGCATCAGTGAAAACGACCCGCTGATTCCCGGCATTCAACAAGGACAACTCAGCAGTCATCGTGGTGTTGTGACCAAACGCATAGATCCCACCAAACTGCACAAACGGCGTCCCCGTCTTCCCGGCCTGATCCGGCACACCAACAATCAAAATCGTGTGCGACGGAAACGCCATAACAGTCGAAAACAACCTCTTCTCAAAATCATCCCACATCATGTATACAAAACTCCTTTACACATAGACCACACCAAAACACGGGCAGCTTTTAGGGTCAAACATGAAACATCCTATCGTTTTAGATTACCTAAGGTTATCCACATCAGCCCTAGAGGCCGCCGTCTTTTAGGGTTAGCTGTTTAGGTAAAATGCCACTGCCCCTGCGGCGTGGTGAACCAGAAAAGCAGCGCATCAGAGCCTCCGGTGATCTCTGCGAATGACTCGTTTGAGAATTTCCAAGCGACGACAGGGTCATCACCAGGCCCTAGAAAGAATGCTTCCCCCCAAGCCCTTCTCCCAGCAGTAACATAGGACACGAAAAGGTCATTCAGCTCCGCGACCCCCTCAGCATCCCCTGTTTCATTATTTGCCGTGACGAGTGAAACTCGACAGACACTGCCCGATTTGTCCGCCCTGAGAGTTGCATTCCCAATTTCGCCGTCATATACATTGAAACAACTTGGCCGCGCGGTTGACGTCCAGCCCAGTTTTTCGGCGTAGGGGGGGAAGTCGTTGAGTTGGATGGGCCACGGAAATTGCACGAGCGTGTTAGTCCAGGCGATGAAGTCTTGCGGGGTAGGTCTGGGCATTATGTTTCTTTCTTGATGAATTCGGTGATGAGTTGTCCGTCCTTGAGTTTGAGGATGACTTTACCACCGAGATCAAACTGTCCTACCTTGACGGTGCCGTCGGTTCGGGCATTGACCATTTCGTAGACGACCTCGACGCCTTCGGTTTTCAGTTTCTGGTAGAAACCGGCGTGCTCTGGTGAGTGCTCCAAAGAGGTCAGGGCCTCGAGGAGTCTCGGGTCCTGGTTCTTCCCGCTCAACAGGTCCATCACGTACTCCGCGGTTCCCTGCTGCGCCCTGGGACCCGCGGCAGTCTCCCGGCTGCCGAGTCCAGGGCTGTCGCCGCCCTTGTTCTCCCCGAACACCAGCCGCGAATCACCCTCGGTGCTGAAACGGTCACCCTTCCCTGCACCGGTGGGCTTCGCCCCATCCGGGGTATCAGCGGGTTCACCCAGCAAAGGCCTGCGACCCATACCGTCTGCTCCCGGGGTGTGGTCGAGAGTGAGGTGATGCCCCGCACGATCCCCCGCCCACTCCGACACCTTCCGCAGATTAGACGCAGAATCCGCGGCAACATCGAGACTATCCCTGATTTTTTCCGCTTTCGCTTGTGATTCAGGATCCAATTTATGCTTGATTTTGTCAATTTCTTTTGCGAGTTTTGTGTAGGACTTGTCGGTGGTGTCGAGTTGTAGTTTCTTGCCGTCTCGTGTTTTCAGGGTTTCGATGTCATTGATAGCCTGAGTGGCCGCACGACGATCCGTGCGTGCTTTGGTGCGGGCCTCATCCCAGATACGCGTGTCGGCTCTGGTGCGTTCGGCCAGCGCGGGATTGTTCCAGTCATGATCACCCAACAGGATCTTCCGAGCATAATATTTGATGCCCTTCGGTCTGTGAGCATACGGATCCTCCGCGAACTGCCCATTGTCGGAATGCCGCAGCCTATTGTCCTGGCTCCTGAAGGTGCCTTCCGGATCAGAAGCGTAGTGTTTCCGACCATCACCACGATCGACCTCCACCGGATCGCCGTGGTCATCGTAGAGAGGATTCCCCTTTTCGTCGTAGCGGGGAAGATCATCTATCGGATCGTTTCCTGAACCCGACCCTCCATGATCCGATCCATCACCGCCGGAACCAGAACCCTCATCCGGGTGACGATGATCATCCGCACCATCAACCCCGTCACCACGCCCGTCACCGGGATGCTCACCCCGGCCAGGGTTTTCATCCACGTCGGGATGCCTATCCCGACCCGAATGCTCATCCACATCAGGACGCCTATCCCGACCCGAATGCTCATCCACATCAGGACGCCTATCCCGACCCGAATGCTCATCCACATCAGGACGCCTATCCCGACCCGAATGCTCATCCACATCAGGACGCCTATCCCGACCCGAATGCTCGTCCGGACCGGAATGCTTGTCCCGACTCGGATGGTTGTCGGGTGTGGTGTCGGTTCTGGGTTTGGCAGGATCGCCGGTGTCAGTACGGGGCCGATCGATATCGTCCCCACGCCCCTCTGGACGCGTCCTGTCGCCGGGACGCTGGTCAGGCGAATCCGCGAGATCAGCATCCGGTTTCTTCCGAGGAGCATCAGGAACATCACTTCCCGGCTCCCCTCCACGGTTACGCGTCCTGGGAGCATGATCATCCGGCACGTTGTTCTCATCCGGAGAACGCCTCGGCCGCGATGGAACCTCCGGCTCCGGCGCATGACCGGGCGCACCACCGTGGTGGCTCGGCGCGCCACCATGATGCCCCGACGACCCGCCATGCGAGGTTCCACCCCCATGCCCGGCCCCGCCACCGCCGGTATGCGAAGTGGCACCACCATTGTTTCCAAGATGAGCACTCGCCGATCCCCCGCCATGCGAGGAACCACCACCATGACCTGCCCCGCCAGCACCATGATGCGCGCTCGGGCCTTCGCCGCGACCACCAGCCGATGTGTGACCCGGCTCCGGTGAATGACCATGGGACGGCGACCCGCCCACATCCATGGAGCGACCTCCACCCGTTCCGGCCAAGGCCGGCTCACGCGCCCCGGGAGCATCATTCATGCCGGGATGCGACGGGACTTTGCCGGGAGAATCCATCGGGTTCAACGTGAGTTTCGGCCCACCCGGGTTGGCCGGGGCCTCGAAATCAGGACCCGGCCCCGAGGACCTTGACACACCACCCCCACCCCCACTGGTGGCGTGTGGGGAAGCGTCGCCGTGGCCACTGGGGGTGTGCCCGCTGGGAGTGAGCGGCCCTGATTTGGTGGGCGCTGCCGTATCGGTGAGATCGACAGGGGTTTTGGAACGAAGTTTCTGGATCTGTTCCAAACCCAGATCAACAACCTTGACCCCGCCCCGGATCAGCCACCCACCGCCGGGAACCGCGAAGTCTGCCACCCGCGTGGCCATGTTCACCGTTTTGAGTGCTGCAGCGCCCATCTTGGTGCCACCTATGACGCCCTTGGCCGCACCGGCGCCAGGAATGAAGTTCGATCCGATGTTCAACGCCGACTCGGTGGCCGCGGCGACCGGGTCCTCCGCCCATTTGTGCCAGCCGTCCTTACCGGCCTTGTGAGCTGCGTAATCGAACCCGATCATGCCGGTCCATGCGGTCGTGGCGACCTCATGCCGGGCATCCACCCAGGAATCCACATCGTCGTTACCGAAGAATTTGATCGTTTCACTCAACGTCGGGGAGGCCAACAGAATCGTCGACCCGATGAAATCAGCCGTTCCGAGCCATGTGTTCGCGAAATTTCCCCACGACCACGACCCGTCCGCACCGATCCCAACCATGGCCTTGACGCCATCCCAGGTGCCCTGGAGAAAATTTCCCGCCCCGTGTACAACGGACTCGCCGCAGTTGCGGTTCTTCTCCACCGGCGCGCCCCAGGGCATCATCTCCCCGGACTGCATGAGCGCATCCGCCGAGATTCCCTCCACCGCGGGCAGCTCTACCCCATCCAGCAACCCATTAATCGAGTTCGCGC
>ERZ773075.403-NODE-403-length-34484-cov-99.6991_pt1 | contig 34484 bp, 25 predicted proteins | sample MGYA00580614_ERZ773075 | MGnify/ENA primary metagenome ERZ773075 (study PRJEB29015, sample SAMEA2738021) | human oral metagenome | biome: human oral; feature: human-associated habitat; material: dental | place: China | collected 2043 ...
CACACCTACACCAGCCAGACCCAGCGCGAGGCCGCCTACCAGACCTGGCTCCACCGATACAACCACCACCGACCCCACACCGCCCTGGACGGCCAAACCCCCGCCAACCGCGTTCACAACCTCACAGGGAAGTACACCTAGGGCTGTCGGACAGACGCCACCGGCGCTTCAGACGCCGCCAGGACAGTGGGAAGAAACTGGATGATGGTCGGCCCGGAGCCTCGCCGGGCGCGCTGATGCCCAGCGAGGTCGAGGCGATTGTGGAGGCCTTCGAGACTTTCGCCGACAAGGACTTCTCCCACCGGCGCCTGGCTCACCGCGGCTCCTACGGGCGGGCTGCTTGTGGGCCTGGGCCTCCACGGTCCGCCGAGTGCTGAACGACCATGACCTGCGCTACCGGGCACCGCCCCGGCCGTCGGGTTCCAAGCGCCGTCCCTTCCCTGACTGGGAGACCTACCAGCCCAGCTCGATATGGATCCACGACTCCACCCACTTCGCCACCTGCGCGATGACGGCGCCCGGTCATCGAGGACCTGGTCTGGCGCAAGTGGATCACCCACGCCCGTCTCCGCGGAGGAGACCCACATCCAGGGCCGCCTCGCCACCTGACAGGCCCTGGAGGCTGAGGACCTGCTCACCTCCGCCTTGGAGCGCGCTGACGCCCTTAAGCGTAGCTGGTCCTGGACGGCGATGATGATCTGACTGCGCTGCTGCTGGCCGTCTCGGACAACGGGGCTCAGATGATCGCCGCCAGCACCCGCCGGTTCATGGCCATGGTCGCATCGCTCAGCACTTCGGGCGCCCGGCGACTCCCACTGACCAGGCCTGGATCGAGTCCCTCAACGGGACGCTCAAGGCCGAGTGGCCCCACCTGCTGGTCATCACCGGCCCCGCCGTACTCACCGCCGAGCTCGACTCGGTCCGCGTCGAGTACAACAGCCAGCGTCTGCACCCCGGGCATCGGCTACATCCGCCCCTCTCGACGAGCACGAAGGACGCGGACCCGCCATCGGCAAAGCCCACCAGGACGGGCTGGAACAAGCCGCCCGACAACGACTTGCCTACAACAGACGACAACGACATAATCAAACCAACCCAGAAGACCACAATGATGCCTGATCCAACTACCCAAACCCGACATCAACGCTGAAACAGGTCAGCCCCCGTCTCAGCGATCTCAGCGACACACCACCCCCACCCCCGTCAAAGCGGCTCAGACACCCTCACCCACCGACTTTGTCGCCCCCCCCTGGATTAGGGGTGAAGGTGCTCCTTTTCCTAGGGTAATGCGGGTTGTCTAGGTCCGTACCTGTCCTGGGGAGGAGCACCTTCGTGATGAAGAATAGTGGGGTTGTGGCCGGCTTCGTCGAGGCCGGAGAGTCCGTCGAGGCGGCCGTGGCCCGCGAGGTGCGGGAGGAGACCGGGCTGTGTGTGGCCGAGGTCGAGTACATCGCCTCCCAGCCCTGGCCCTTCCCTCGCTCCCTCATGCTCGGCTGCCGGGCGCGACTGGCCCTGGGCGAAGACCGGCCCCGCCCCGACGGCCAAGAGGTCGTCGAGGCCCGCCTCGTCTCCCGCGACGAGCTCACCGCGGGTGTCGACGACGGCAGCATCCTCCTGCCCGGCCCCACCTCCATCGCCCGCCTCCTCATCGAGGACTGGTACGGCGGCCCCATCGTCGGTTGACGTCGGCCGAATAGCGATTGTTGATGCTTGGGGGCGTGGTGAGCGGGAGTAGAAAGGGATGGCCGTACTGATGAGGGCGAGGAGATGGGTCTTGCTGGCCGGTGCCGTCTTGCTGGCCGGTGCCGCGGGGGCGGTGGCGGTGTTGGTCTTTTGGTTGTGGGGGTGGTTTACGGTGGAGCCGGCTGTGTTGCGTGATGGGGAGACTCGGAATTCGGCGTCGGGGCGGTACACCTCGGAGTTTCTCGCGGAGGAGATCGACGGGAAGCGCAATGTGTACCCGGTGATCAAGAATGCGGCGGGTGAGGTGGTGTGGGCCGACGATCGGCGTTATCTCATGAGTGCGCATTCGGTGGGGGTGGTGTGGCAGGAGGACGCCGACGTGTTGTGGCTGCTGTCCAGAGATATTGGTTCGTCGTGCGTGGTGGAGAAGGATGGGGTGTGGGTCAAGGATTGGAACTGGAGCGCACTACCTTCCGATATCGAGAAGATCGAGAAGGGATAATAATGAAAAGAGACTTATTCACAGGATGAGACGGATGGTTGCTGGCCTGGGTAAACGCAGATGACTGGCATGTTTGTGAATAACCCTTAAGGGGTTGAACCAGTTGAATCCATCCGGCATCGGTCGGTTTCCATCGCGTCGGCTCACTGCCACTGATTCTCGTCACCGACCCGTGGCAGGCTGGTCCCAATGAGCCCGACCGCCCCCCGCCCCGCCCCGACCGGCACGCCAGCGCCCCGGCCGGCCCACTCCGACGTCCCCCGCAATGCCCATCCCAGCGCCCGCCCGGATGCCGCCCGCCTCCTGGAGGCCCTCGACCCCGACCAGCGCGAGGTCGCCGAACACCTCGAAGGACCCCTGTGCGTTCTGGCCGGAGCCGGCACCGGCAAGACCCGGGCCATCACCTACCGCATCGCCCACGGCGTGGCCACCGGCGCCTACCAGGCCACCCAGGTCCTGGCCGTGACCTTCACCGCCCGCGCCGCCGGCGAGATGCGCTCGCGCCTGGCCGACCTCGGCGTCCCCGGGGTCCAGGCCCGCACCTTCCACGCCGCCGCCCTGCGCCAGCTCACCTACTTCTGGCCCACCGCCATCGGTGGACGCCGCCCCGACATCCAGGCCCACAAGGCGCCCCTGGTCGGTGCCGCCGCCCGCCGCCTGGGCCTGCCCACCGACCGGGCCACCGTGCGGGACCTGGCCGCCGAGGTCGAGTGGGCCAAGGTCACCATGACCCTGCCCGAGGACTACGCCCAGGCCGCCATCGCCGCCGGCCGCACCGACGTGGCCGGGCAGGAGGCTGCCACGGTCGCCCAGGTCCTGGCCCTCTACGAGGAGGCCAAGAGCGAGCGCGGCGTCATCGACTTCGAGGACGTGCTCCTGCTGACCATCGGCATCCTCCTGGACCGCGACGACATCGCCTCCCAGGTGCGCGGCCAGTACAAGCACTTCGTCGTCGACGAGTACCAGGACGTCTCCCCGCTCCAGCAGCGCCTGCTGGACCTGTGGCTGGGCAGGCGCCGCCAGCTGTGCGTCGTCGGCGATGTCTCCCAGACCATCTACTCCTTCACCGGGGCCACCCCCGCGTTCCTGACCGGCTTCACCACCCGCTACGAGGACGCCCGCACCGTGCGCCTGAGCCGCGACTACCGCTCCACCCCGCAGGTCGTCTCCCTGGCCAACCAGGTCCTCGCGCGCTCGCGGCGCGGGGGAGACGGCCCGCGCCTTCCCGCCGGCGCCGTCGAACTGGTCGCCCAGCGGCCCAGTGGCCCCGCCGTGCGCTTCAAGACCTACGACGACGACCTCGCCGAGGCCGAGGGCGTCGTCGCCCAGGTGCGCCGCCTGCAGGCCGCCGGGGTCCCCCTGAGCGAGATCGCGATCCTGTACCGCACCAACTCCCAGTCCGAGGTCTTCGAGCAGGCCCTGGCCGGTGCCCAGATCGGCTACCTCGTGCGTGGCGGCGAGCGCTTCTTCGAGCGCGAGGAGGTCAAGCGCGCCATGGCCGTCATCCTCGGTGCCGCCCGCACCGAGAAGGCCACCCTGACCGGTGACCTCGGCCTGGATGCTCGTACCGTCCTGGCCCGTGAGGGCTGGAGCGAGGAGCCGCCGGCCCCCCGCGGAGCCGTGCGCGAGCGCTGGGACGCCCTCAACGCCCTGGTGGCCCTGGCCGACGAGATGGCCCAGACCCGCGGCGCCGACCTCGACGCCTTCCACACCGAACTGCGTGAGCGCGCCGACGCCCAGAACGCCCCCACCGTCGAGGGCGTCACCCTGTCCTCCCTGCACGCCGCCAAGGGCCTGGAATGGGACGCCGTCATCCTCGTGGGCGCCTGCGAAGGCCTGCTGCCAATCTCCCTGGCCGAGGGGCACACCGCCATCGAGGAGGAACGGCGCCTGCTCTACGTGGGCGTCACCCGTGCGCGCGAGCACCTCATCATCTCCTACGCCCGAGCCCGCAACGCCGGAGGCCGCGCCTCCCGAAAGGCCTCCCGTTTCCTGGACGGCCTGTGGCCCATCGCCCACGGATCCCGAGACGCCTCCCGGCGGCAGAGCCGCCAGTCCGCCAGGGAGTGCTCCCGGCAGTCCGCCGCCGACTTCGAGGCCAACAACGACCCGCGCACTATCGCCCTGTTCGAGGAACTGCGGGCCTGGCGCTCCCAGATCGCCAAGGAGCGCTCCAGACCCGCCTATACGGTCTTCGCCGACGCCACCCTGCGGGACATCGCCGTCGTCAAGCCCACCAGCCTGCCCCAGCTCTCCCTCATCCACGGCGTGGGCGCCAACAAGCTCCAGGAGTACGGCGGCCAGGTACTTGCCCTCCTGCGGGACTTCGAGGCCGGCGGCTGAACGGTGCAGGCCCTCGCGGGCGGCGGCGCTCGGGCATCGCTCACAGCTGCGAGCACAGGCACTCGGGATGACGCTGCCAGGCTCGGCGCCGCCCCAGGGGATCCCGGCCGTCGACCTCAACCGAGTGCGTGGCCCACCAGAGGGCGGAGCCTCCGGTCGGATCGCCGGTTCCGCCGCAGCCACCCGCAGCATCCTCGACGGGAGGCGCCTGACCCAGGAGCGTGTCGACGACGGCCCGAGCCGCCAGCGCCGCCGACTCGTGCAGGACCAGGCGCTCGACGTCGGGCATCGGCAGGGTACGCATCTGCGTGGCCAGCGCCGGCCAGCACGGATCGGCATCCCGCTCCCACAATTCCAGGCAGGTCGAGCACGGACCGCCGCCACCCAGCACCGGGCCAACGCGAACCCCCGCCTCACCGACGACGACCGGCAGATGGATGATGCCCTCCTGGGCGAGCCTGCGGGCCAGCAGCGGCTCCACCACATGCGCATCCACCGTCACCATGACATCGGGCCGAGTGCGCAGCGGAGCCCGCGTCCTCAGGGCGGGGAAGCGCGCCGACAAAAGCGGTTCCAGACCGCCGTCCTTGGGAGCTCGCGTGGACAGGATCGTGCCCACCCCGGCTTCTGCCAGCCATAGGGCGGCCTCCTGGGCCAGGGCGCTGACGCCGTGAAGCGCCAGGACCGCCTGGGACAAGGCCGCTCCACGGCGCTTAGCATCGGCGCCCAGCCGGTCCCAGTAGACGCCGTCGGCCCCGCCGAGCTCACTGGTCGCCGAGGAGACCAGAGCGCCCTGCCTCTCCAGCTCCTCTACGATTTGGCGCGCTCGCGTCATGGGCACCCGGCTGCGCCTGGCGGCCCGGTAGACGCCACCGGACTCCAGGGAGCGGGCGAACTCGTCCAGCAGCCGCTGCTCGGCCGGGCTCAGATCGCCGACAATGGTGCGCCGCGCGGGGCTCGTGCCGATCTGGCTGACTCCCTGCTGGCGCCACAGGATGGCGCACCCGCCTCGAATACGCATCGTGCCTCCTCAAGCCTCCCGGCGTCCTCGCCAGGACGCGGGAACCCTCGGTCCCGACTACCGCGTCGAGACCCGATCCGAGAATGGCACGAGCCGGTTCGAGGCGGCCAGAGGCGACCACGGGCCTGTGGATAACTCTGCCGGGCGCTCAGCGGGCGGAGCAGGTGGTCAGGCCGGAGGTGTTGCCCGAGGCGATCGCCTCGGTGGCGGTGACCGCCTCGTGCAGGGTGCTCACGGCGAAGACCTGCATCCCCTCGGGTTCATGGTCCTTGACCTCGTCGCAGTTGCTCGCCGGCGCTAGGAAGAACTTCGAGCCGGAGTTGCGGGCCCCCGCCATCTTCTGCTGGATACCGCCGATGGGGCCGACCTGCCCATCCATATCGATCGTCCCGGTCCCCGCGATGTCCTTGCCGCCGGTCAGGGAACCGGGGGTGATCTCGTCGACGACCCCCAGGGCGAACATCATCCCGGCGCTGGGCCCGCCGACGTCGGACAGGCCGAAGGTGGCCTCCACCGGGCTGTCCACCGAGATCTTGAGGCTCAGCCCCAGCAGCGAGCCGGTGGTCCCCTCCTGTGGGGCGATCGTGGTGAGCGCGGCGGAGACCTGCTGCTCGCCGCGGCGCACTCCGAGCGAAACCCTCGTCCCCTCGGGGATGGTGGTCATCAGCTCGCGAAGCTGGGAGAAGGAGGTGATGGCGGTCGTCTCGCCGCCCTCGGGCGTGATGGACTCCAGGACGTCGTCGGTCTGGACCTCGGTGGAGGTCTGCTGCTCGGTCACCTCGGTGATGGTCAGGTGCATGGACGTGGCCAGGCCGGTCTCGATGAGCGCGGCGATGACGGCCGAGTCCTGCGAGGCGGTCATCTGGGCCTTGCCGGTCTCCTCGACCTGCTCGGCGCTCTGGTCCCGGGGGCAGACCTCGTTGCGGTCCACGATCCGCTTGTCCGATGAGAACCATGCGGCGATGAGGTCCGTGGTCGTCACCGGGTATCCGGGGCAGCCCGACACGGAGACGGTCGTCATCCGTAGGGCGCCTTCGGTCGGATAGGTCTCAGTGCCCGTGACCTTCAGCACGTCCTGGTCCGACGAAGAGCCGTTGTCCAGCACGTTCCAGGTGGGGCCGGGGGCCTCGATGACCACGTTGACCGGCACCATGAAAACGGCGACGACCAGGGCGACAACCAGGATGAACGCCCCTGCGGCTACGGCGCGCCGCAGCCTGCGCCGGTCCGGCTCGGGAAGGCCCTCGTCTGGCTCCTGCGGCAGGTCGACCCGGTCGATCCTGTCCTCGTCATTCTCCCGGGTCGGCTGGGGAAGGTCGGAACCGGTCGAGTCGGCCGCGTGGGCGGCGCCGTGCTGGTCTGGGTGCGTCACGCGCTCATCATGCGACATCTTCCATGGGAAGACAGACGATTATCGATACGAACTTGGCACGAAGTCGACACGATGACAACACGGCGGGGGCGGGAGCGCGGATCGGAGAGGCGTCTGGCACGCCGTCGGCGAACGGAGCATGGTCCCTGTACAGGAATGGGTGCGACCATAAGGCCGTTAGAGACGATGTCCAGATAATGTTGTTCCAGCACCACCCGGCGAGAGGAAAGCCCGTGAGCGAGGACGCCTTCGACGAGCTCGAGAAGATGCTCGCATCACTTTTCGGCGAGCAGATGGCGTCCGACGCCGTCGGGGCCCTGCGTTCATCCGGGGTGGATCCAAGCGCTATCGCCCAGATGCCGGGCGTGGGGGACATCTCCCAGCTCAGCCCCGGCCAGTTGCTGGCCATGCGCGCTCAGTTCCAGCAGATGTTCTCCGCCTCCACCACCGAGCCGGTCAACTGGCAGATGGGTCAGGAACTGGCCCTTCGGCAGGCGCGCGGCGACGGTGACCCCACGGTGACCGCCACGGTCGCTGACTCCACGCGCCAGGCCCTGCAGGTGGCCGACCTGTGGCTCGACACCGCCACCGAGCTCATGCCCGCCCCCGGGCAGCGGGAGGCCTGGAGCCGCAGCACCTGGGTCGAGCGCACCCTGCCGGTGTGGAAGGACGTGTGCGCCCCCGTGGCCGAGGCCGTCACCACCGCCCTGGCCCGCACCCTGGAGAAGCAGATCCGTGAGATGCCCGCCGAGATGGAGCAGGCCGCCCAGCAGATGGGGGCGCTCGGATCCATCATGCGGACCATGGCGGGCACGGCCTTCGGACTCCAGATCGGCCAGGCCATCGGAGAACTGGCCAAGGAGGCCCTGGGGGCGACGGACACCGGCCTGCCGCTGACCCGCGAACCGGGCACCGCGCTGATTCCCGCCAACGTGTCCGCCTTCGCCGAGGGCCTGGAGGTCGATGAGGACGAGGCCCGCATGTTCCTGGCGGTGCGCGAGGCTGCCACCGCCCGCCTCTACGCCCACGTGCCGTGGCTGCGCGGGCAGGTGCTCCAGGCCGTGGCCGCCTACGCCCGGGAGATCCGCATCGACACCGAGACCCTGGAGTCGGCGGTGGCCCAGGTGGATCCCAACGACCCCGACGCACTGCGCGAGGCCCTCGAGAGTGGACTGTTCGCACCCCAGGAGACACAGGCCCAGCGGGAGGCCCTTGAGAACCTGGAGACGCTGCTGGCCCTGGTCGAGGGCTGGGTCGAGGTGGTCACCGCCCGCGCCGCCTCACCCCATCTGCCCCACCTCATGGCGCTGGCCGAGATGATGCGCCGGCGCCGGGCCCAGGGCGGGGCCGCCGAACAGGTCTTCGCCCGCCTCATCGGACTGACCTTCCGCCCCCGCCGGGCCCGGGAGGCCGCCGAGCTGTGGTCGCACCTGGGCGCCCAGGCCAGCGATGTCGAGCGCGATGCCTTCTGGAACCACCCCGACGTCATGCCCACCGCTTCCGAGCTCGCCAACCCCAGGGACTTCCTCACCATGCGGCGCATGGCCCAGGACATCGACGCCGAGATCGACGCCGACCTGGCCTCCCTCCTGGACGGCACTCTTGGGTACGCCGAGGGCGCCAAGGAGGCGGACGAGAACAGCCCCGAGGGGCTCGGGGACCGGATCCCCCCTTCCGCCGCCGAGACCTCGCAGGAGCTGAACGAATCGGCAGCCTCTAACGGCGCCGACGACGACCGGCCCGAGGGCGCGGACTCGGACCGCCCGGAAACGGACTGAGAGCGGGAAGGGTCGCGCGACGGCGCCCGCCCTCCTGAGGTCGGGGCCTACAGGAAAGTTGTCGCCAGCGCCTCGACCAGCCCCGGCACCAGATGCTCGCCTTGGTAGACGGAGGCGTCGTCGTCATGGGCGCGTGAGCGCAGCGCGCACCAGGACTCGCCGCTGCGCAGGACCCCCACCACCATGCGGATGTCCTCACGGTCGGGGCGCGCCTGGAGGAAGGCGAGGCGCTCGGCGGCGTCGGCGATGGCGTCGGCCTCCTCCTGCGCCGCAGGGGGCAGAACCAGACGCTCGACGCTGATGGCCGCTCCGTGGACGGATTCGGGCCAGGCCAACTGGGCCAGCAGATGCTCCAGGTCCGCGGCGGCCGGCAGGCCCTCCTGCTCCACAACCGTGAGCAGCTCGGGGTCGGTGCGCGCTTCCTCCACGGCGGAGGTGTCCAGGAACTCGGCCAGGTCCGGGTCGGTCCGAAGGGCCTCGGCGGTGCGCGCCAGGGCGAAGACGCGCACCGGCTGGTCCCAGCCGAAGGCCGCCACGTGGACCTCGGTCTCCGCCACCGCACGGGCGAGGGCCCGACTCCGGGGAGAGGCGGACCGAACCCCATTGGCCGCAGAGGTCCCGGGAGCCGAAGCGGGGGAGGGCTCGGAAACGGCTCGACGCGACACGGAATCGGGGTCGGGCGGCGGGGTGGGCGTATCGTCAGTCACGGGGCCATCGTCTCACCGGCGCCTCTGACGGATCGAATGACACGGCCCCGTGTGCACGGCTTTCGCGTTGCGGCCGGCTGGAAGTCGGCTTCTCGCCCTCTCGCCCCGAAGAAGGTTTATGGACGCGTCGATGGTGTGTGGGACGATGGCCCGAGCGGCCCTTCCGGCCGATGGCGCCGCGCTGGACCATGCGCGGGGCAGCGCAACAACGTACGTCAGACAGGGAGCAGGATCGTGAGTACCACGCCCGATGACGAGTCCCGGGACTCTTCCTCCGACGAGTCCTCGAGCACGTCTTCCGGCTCGTCCCGGCAGAAGAAATCCTCCAGTGACAGGACAGGGCTGTTCGGCTTGGGGCGCTTCGGTAGAGGCGGGATCCGCCCTCCGCGCGCACCGCGCAGCAGGACCGCGCGGCGTCGTCCCGGGCCCCTGGTGCTGACCATCTCGATCATCGCCGCGATCGCCGTCATCATCGGCATCATGTCGCAGGTGTGGACCGAGGTCCTCTGGTACAGCCAGATCGGCTACGCCCGCGTGTTGTGGACGCAGTGGATCGCTCTCATTGTCCTGTTCTTGGTGGGGTTCGCCGTCATGTTCGGAGCCGTCTTCGTCTCGATGACGGCGGCCTACCGGGCCCGGGAGATCGGGGTGCCCGACGACGAGGCCACCCGTAACCTGGAGGCTTACCGCACGGTCATCGAGCCCCTGCGACGGCGCCTGACTTGGGCGGTGCCCGCTGTGCTGGCTCTGTTCGGCTCGGCCTGGGAGCTGGCCCCCAGCTGGCGCGAGGTTCTCCTGGCCTTCAATGCGCAGTCCTTCGGCGTCAAGGATCCCCAGTTCGGTATCGACGTCTCCTTCTACGTCTTCATTCTGCCCGCCGTGCTGATACTCCTCTCCTTCCTGTCGGGCGTCGTCCTGTTCTCCGGGGTGGCCTCCGTCGTCGTCCACTACCTGTACGGCGGCATCTCCGTGGTGCGCAGGCCCCACTTCACCAAGGCGGCCCGCATCCACCTGGCCGTCTTCCTGGCGCTGTACGCTGTCATCCGGGCGGTGGGCTACTGGCTGGGGCGCTACAGCGCCCTGTACGCCTCCAACTCCAAGTTCGACGGCGCCAACTACACCGACGTCAACGCGGTCATCCCCGCCAACGCCATCCTCGCGGCGATCGCGTTGGCAGTGGCGATCCTCTTCATCGCCTCGGTGCGCTCCAGCTCCTGGCGCCTGCCGATCATCGGTGTGGCCGTCATGATCGTCTCCTCGCTGGTGGTGGGAACCGCCTACCCGCTGGTCATCCAGAAGTTCGTCGTCGATCCCAACGCCCAGCGCCAGGAGGCCGAGTACATCCAGCGCAACATCAACGCCACCAAGGCCGCCTACGGCCTGGAGAACGTGGAGACCACCAACTACGACGCCACGACGGAGGCAGCGGCCGGCCAGCTGGAGAAGGACGCGGAGTCCACCGCCTCGATCCGTCTGCTCGACCCGGGCCTGGTCTCACCGACCTTCCAGCAGCTCCAGCAGAACAAGCAGTACTACTCGTTTGCGAACCGCCTCAACGTGGACCGCTACAAGTTGGACTCCACCAGCCGGGACACGGTCATCGCCGTGCGGGAGCTGAACCTGTCCGGCCTCGGTGAGGGGCAGCAGACCTGGGTCAACGAGCACACGGTATACACCCACGGCTACGGCGTGGTGAACGCCTACGGCAACACGGTGGCCTCCGGCGGCTATCCCTCCTTCTGGGAAGGCGGTATCCCGTCCAAGGGGGACCTGGGCCAGTACGAGCCCCGGATCTACTTCGGTCAGTCCTTGCCGTCGTACTCCATCGTCGGCGGCAAGGATAACGGCTCGCCGCGCGAGCTGGACTACCCCGATGACGAGTCCAAGACCGGCCAGGTCAACACCACCTTCTCCGGCAACGGCGGGCCGAGCGTATCGAACCCGCTCAACCGGCTGCTCTACGCCGCCAAGTTCCAGGAGGCCAACATCCTCTTCTCCCAGGAGGTGCGCGAGGGCTCCCAGATCCTCTACGACCGGAACCCGGCCACGCGCGTCTCCAAGGTGGCCCCCTGGCTGACCCTGGACAACAGCCCCTACCCGGCCGTCGTCGACCATGATGACAACCCGGCCACGCCCAAGCGGGTGATGTGGATCCTCGACGGCTACACCACCACGAACAACTATCCCTACTCCCAGCACGAGTCGCTGGCCAAGGCCTCGGCCACCGCCAACGGCCAGGGTGGACTGCTCGGGGCGCCGGAGGAGTCCAACTACGTGCGCAACTCCGTCAAGGCCGTCGTCGACGCCTACGACGGATCGGTCAAGCTCTACCAGTGGGACGACAAGGACCCGATCCTCAAGGCCTGGGAGAAGGTCTTCCCCGGCTCGGTCACGCCCATGAGTCAGATGAGCGCCGACCTCATCGCGCACATGCGCTACCCGGAGGACCTGTTCAACGTCCAGCGCACGATGATGGCGAGCTATCACGTCAACGATGCCGCGGAGTTCTACTCCGGTGGTGACTTCTGGAAGATCCCAGACGACCCGACCACGACCAACCAGGACCAGCAGGCCCCCTACTACCTGACCCTCAAGATGCCGGGCCAGGATCAGGCGACCTTCTCCCTGTCCAGCGTCTACATCATCGGCGGAAACACCAACCGCAACGTGCTCACCGGCTTCCTCGCGGTGGACTCCGAGACGTCTCCCGGAACCGGGAAGAAGGGCGAGCGCAGTCCCAGCTACGGCAAACTGAGACTCCTGGAGCTGCCGAGGTCATCGAACGTCTCCGGGCCGGGCCAGGTCCAGAACATCTTCGACTCCAACCCGACGGCCTCCACGACCCTGAACCTGCTCTCCCAGCAGGGCTCCCAGGTCATCAAGGGCAACCTGCTGACGCTGCCCGTGGGAGGCGGCCTGCTCTACGTCCAGCCGGTCTACGTCCAGTCCTCATCCGGTACGCAATACCCGCTACTGCGCAAGGTGCTGGTCTCCTTCGGAGACAACGTCGGCTTCGCGGATACCCTCTCCGAGGCGCTCGACCAGGTCTTCGGCGGCAATTCCGGGGCGACGACGGGGGAGCAGGCCGTTAACGGGGATGCCGGCGCCGCCAATGACACCAATGAGTCCACCGATGGCAACAATCCGACGGCGGGCGGGGGAGCGGCTTCGCCGGCCCCCAGCGCCGAGACCACGGCCTCCGCAAGCGCACCGGCGTCCCAGTCCGCGGATCCGTCGGCCTCCGGAGCCTCGGATCCGAAGGCGGAACTCAGTCAGGCCCTGTCGGACGCCCAGGCCGCGATGACCGATTCGGACAACGCCAGGAGCAAGGGCGACTGGGCCGCCTACGGTGAGGCGCAGAAGCGCCTCAGCGACGCCGTCAACCGGGCCGCCGCCGCACAGCAGAAGATGGGCTGAGCGCGCACTGCCTGCAACATGAGGACGTGCCCTGCTACCCGCCTCACCGGGCGGTGAGCAAGGGCACGTCCTCGCTATTTGCCCTGAGGGCGCGACGGAGCCTAAGGTTGGTCTCGCCAACGCGGGGTGGAGCAGTTCGGTAGCTCGCCGGGCTCATAACCCGGAGGTCGCAGGTTCGAATCCTGTCCCCGCTACCACTCCAGAGGAGCCCAGTCCTTCCCAGGACCGGGCTCCTCTGCTCTGTCTGTGCGGAGGATTGTCGGTTGGGGTTGTGGGTTGTCTGCGCGCTCGGCGGATCTGTGCGAAACTCAAGTATGGCGAAGAAGCACCCCACCATGGACCGTTCCCTGTACGAGGCCGAGCTGCTGAGGCTGCAGGCGGAGCTGGTCGAGATGCAGGAGTGGGTCAGGGCCACTGGAGCCCGCGTCGTCGTCATCTTCGAGGGGCGTGACGCGGCCGGCAAGGGTGGGGCGATCAAACGAATCACCGAGTACCTCAACCCGCGTGTCGCGCGCGTGATCGCGCTCCCGGTCCCCACTGAGCGCGAGCGCACCCAGTGGTACTTCCAGCGCTACATCGCGCACCTGCCCGCCGCCGGCGAGATCTGCCTGTTCGACCGCTCCTGGTACAACCGCGGCGGCGTCGAGCACGTCATGGGCTACTGCACCCCCGAGGAGCACCGGCGCTTCCTCCAGCAGTGCCCGGTCTTCGAGAGGATGCTCGTCGACGACGGCATCCTGCTGCGCAAGTACTGGTTCTCCGTGCCCCAGAAGGAGCAGTACAAGCGCTTCAAATCGAGGATGACCGACCCCATGCGCCGATGGAAGCTCTCGCCCACGGACCTGGAGGCTCTGCCCCGCTGGGAGGACTACTCGCGCGCCAAGGACGAGATGTTCGTCCACACCGACATCGACTCCGCCCGCTGGCACGTCGTGGAGTCCGCGGACAAGCGTAAGGCGCGCATCAATATGATCCACCACCTGCTGGAGTCCATCCCCTACCAGCACGTGGAACGCCCAGAGATGAAGTTCCCGAAGAAGGCCTCATTGCCGTCAACGGGCTACCGCCGCACGGATCGTTCCCTCCAGAGCGAGGTGCCCGACTACGCTGCCACTCTCAGTGAGTCTGAGGTACCCGAGCGCTACGTGGACCTCGAGGACCAGGGGATCGGTTAGGGAAGCCGCCCCAGGCGCTCCAGCTCCTGGAAGACCTGGCCGACCGGCTCGCGGACGATGAGGTCGGCGCGGGAGTCGTAGGGAGTAGGAGTCGCGTTCATGAGGACCAGGCGCTTACCGGCGTAGTAGTCGATGAGGCCCGCCGCCGGGTAGACGACCAGGCTCGTTCCCGCCACGATGAGCAGGTCCGCCTCCGAAATCGCCCGGACGGCGCCCTCGAGGACATCGCTGTCCAGCATTTCGCCGTAGAACACGATGTCCGGCCGCAGCACCGAGTCGCATTCGCGGCAGCGGGGAACCGCACCGGAGCGGGCGTCGTCGACGTCGGAGAGCGAGAATCGTTCGCCGCAGCCGGTGCAGATCAGGCGCGACCAGTTGCCGTGCAGCTCGAGGACCCGCTCGGAGCCCGCTCGCTGGTGGAGGCCGTCGATGTTCTGCGTGACCACCGCCGACAGCCTCCCGGCCCTCTCCAGGTCGGCCACGAATCTGTGGGCGGCATTGGGGGCGACTCCCTCGCGGGCGTTCTCCTGGGCGAACCACTCCCAGTAGGCCCGCGGGTTCACCGTGAAGAAGTCGATGGAGAGCACCTGCTCCAGGGGGATCTCGCGGTCCTGGTGGTAGAAGCCCTTAGCGCCCCGGAAGTCCGGGATGCCGGACTCCGTGGAGACCCCGGCGCCGCCGAAGAAGACGACGCGCTTGGATTCCGCGATCCACTGGGCGAGCAGGCCCCATCGGCTGTCCTGTTGGTCCATGCACCCCAGCCTAACGCCGGAAGCCGCCCTGGCAGGGGCGGAGGCGGAACCCGTCGCGACGCCAGACGAGGTACAGGCTCAAGGCGCACGTGAGAGTCGACAGCGTCCCGGTGGCATAGCGCTCGAAGGCGCTGGCGGTGATGAAGAGATTGAACACCGAGGCGATAAGCAGCCACAGGGTCGAGACGTACACGATGCTGCGCGTGGTGCGATCACGTAGAGGACGGTGCAGCAGGCCGCCGTACCTGAGGTACGCCAGGGCGCAAGCTGACCAGGTCAGAAAGAAGGCCAGGTTGAGCGGCCTGAGCATGGGAGGGGAGACGGTGTAGGCCCCGCCCAGGACGAACCGTCCCAGAGGAAGACCCAGGGCCAGTAACAGCTGCAGCACACCGTTGGCGAGGAAGGAGGCGGCGCACACGACCGCGATCACGGGTGACCTCATGAGAGCGACTGTATCGGTCCGCATCCTGACAACGTGAAGAATCGAGGAGTAGGTAGACAGCTCAGCGTTGAGTTAGGTTTCAGTGGATTGGCCGGTAGTTGGTGCGATCGGCCTCGGTCACGTCCCGAATCACCCGAGCCGGGTTGCCCGCAGCGATGACACGGGGTGGAATGCTGCGGGTAACAACGCTGCCTCCTCCGACCACACTACTCGAGCCAATGGCCACGCCGGGGAGGACCGTGACGTTGCCACCGATCCAGACGTCGTCGCCGATCGTGATCGGACGAGCTCGGCAGGCGCCGTCGGCGCGCTCACGAGGATCCAGCGCATGGTTGGAGGTGTACAGGCCGACCTTGGGACCCAGAAGCACATTGTCTCCGATGGAGATGGGGGCGCCGTCGAGCATGACGCAGTCGAAGTTCGCAAAGAAATGGGAGCCGAGGTGGATATTGCGTCCGAACTCGCACCGGAACGTCGGCTCGAGGCTCACTTCGCGGCCCATCGACCCCACGATCCGACGCAACAAGGCCTCACGTTCCTCAGCGGGCCGACCGTAAGAGCGGTTGTAGACATCAATGGCCTGGACGGCTTCGACCCGAGCTGCGATGAGTTCGGGTGTTAGGTCATCGTACATCGCGCCAGTAGCCATATGAGCGAATTGCTCCGTCAGGTTCATGCTGACCGGTCCTATTTCCTGCTGTGTCGGTTCATCGTCTCAAAGAGCCTAGACCCGATGCGGTCTCGTGGGTGATGGCATGGGATCCGGGTAAGAAGTCGAGCGATTACTACCGCCCGATTTCCCGGATATCCGGGGTGTTGATCTCAGCCTCTTTGCAGGACGCCGAGCAGAACAGCAAGGGCCCAGACCGACGGCGGAACGGTTTGGATTGTGGTCCGCCAGATCTGGGCTCTTTGCGCGCTTGTCGAGAAGAAGAGGCTCAGATACCGAAGCCGACCCGGCGGGGCTCGGTCTCGCCGAGCTCCACGTACGCCAGAGACCCGGCCGGGACGAAGACCTTGCGTCCCTTGTCATCGGTGAGGGTGACGGCCTTGGTCTCGGCGTCGGCCACGGCGGCCAGCACCTTCTCCTGCGAGTCGGAGGTCTCCAGCGAGAGCTCGCGGCTGGCGTGCTTAATTCCGATCGTGACCTGCATGGGACTCCTTCGCATCATCTGTGTGCCGTATAGAGCGGCGTGCCGCCCGTCGGGGGAGGGGCGCGAACCTGACCTGATCCTAGAGGCGCAAGGATGCGCCCGACGCCCGAGTGCCCTGGGAACCGCGCCGTTTCGCGTCACGCGGACATGCGAGTCGCCGACTTCCGGGGAGGGGAGGGCCTCGTCGGCGGTGACAATCCCTTAACGACGCACGCTCATCTCAGTTGCTCGTGGTGAGATGGTCCCATGTCCCAGGACCCCGTCCGTCTCCTTCCGCCCCCTGAGGCGCCGGAGCTCCCCGCTGCCGACGCCGATGGGCAGCGGGTCCTGGATCGCGTGGCCGAGGGCACCAACGTCGTCGTCCTGGGGGCGCCGGGGACCGGCAAGACGTCGCTGGCCCTGAGACTGCTGGCCGAGGCGGTCGCCGGTGGTCGGGACGCCGTCCTGCTCGCCCCCACCCGCGCGCGTGCGGACTGGCTGCGCGGCCGGGCCGCCCACCTGCTGCGCGAGGGCCACGGCGACGGTGTTGTGCGGGTGCGCACCCCCGCCGCCCTCGCCCTGACGATTCTGACCACCTCACTGACCAGGCGACCTGACCCACTGCCGCCTCCGATCCTCCTGGCCGGTGCGGAGGAGGACTCCGTCCTGGCCTCCATGATCAGCGCCATCAGTTGGCCGGGGCTCCCCGCCGAGGCGACCGGCTCCAGGGCCTTCCGCTCCGAACTGCGCAACCTTCTGGCGCGCGCCGGAGAGCTCGGCATCACCGCCGACGAGCTGGCCGACCTGGGGCGACGGCTCGACGTCCCCATCTGGGGGCCGGCCGCGCAGCTCCTGCGCACCTGGGATGCGCAGGGCAGGCCCAGCGCCGACAGGAGGGCGCAGACCCGCAAGATGGACACCGCCCGCCTCCAGGACCGGGCCGTGGAATCCCTACGGACGTGGGGCTCCGACGGCGTCACCGTGCCCCGCCCCGTCCCCGACCTCGTCATCGTCGATGACTACCAGGACTGCACGGCCGCCACCGCTCGGCTCCTGACGGCCCTGGCCACCCCGGACCCCGATGGGCACCGGGCGCAGATCGTGGTCGTGGGAGACCCGGACGTTGCGGTGGAGACCTTCCGCGGCGGTACGCCCAGCCTGCTGATCGCCGCCGAGGACAACTCAGGGCTGGGGGCCACCCGACTGCGGCTAAGCACCTGCTACCGGGGCGACCCGATGATCGCGATGGCGGTCGCCGACCAGAGCGCCCGCGTCCCGGTGACGGGAACCGCCGCCCACCGGCAGACGACCCTGGCCCCCCGTACTCCGGTATCGCGCATCCTCCAGGCGCCCGACGAGGACCGGGCGGCGCAGCCGGCAGGCGTCGAGGCGATCCTGGCCTCGAGCAGCTGGCAGGAGCGCGCCCACGTCGCCCGCGTGCTGCGGCTCGAGCACGTCCACCACGGAACCCCCTGGTCACAGATGGCGGTCATCGTCCGGAGCGCCAACGAGGCTGAGGCTCTCGCCAGGGATCTGCGCAGGAGGGGGGTGCCCCTGGCCTCCCGCACACCCGCGGTACTGCTGCGCGCAGAACCGGCCGCGGCCGCTCTTCTGGACATCGTGCGCGCAGGCCTTCGCGACCAGCTGGGGGACGGAGGCGAACCGCCGCAGCGCGAGGCCGCCATCAACCTGCTCACCAGTCCCCTGGTGGGGTTGACCACCATGGACCTGCGCCGACTGCGTCGCAGACTGCGCCAGGACCATGACGCGGCCCAGCTCGCGACGAGCACCGGAGAGGCGGAGGCATCCGGAGGAACGGACACGCGGGCCGGCGCCGACGCCGCGCTCCTGGCCCTGTTGACGGACGCCGATCGGGCCAGCGCCCTCGCCCGCTCCCTGGAGGGGGAGTCCCTCGGCATCCAGGCGGGCCGGCTCCTCACCGCCTCCCGGATCATCGAGGCCCTGCGCACCGCCATGCGCGACACGGTCACCGATGCCCCTCGTGACGTCGAGGCCCTCCTGTGGGCCGCCTGGGATGCCTCCGGCAGGGCGGAGGCGTGGCGCGCCACCGCCCTGCGGCCCTCCGGCGACTCTGCGCGCTCGGTCCTGTCCGAGGCCGCAGAGCACGACCTCGACGTCGTCACCACCCTGTTCAAGCGCGCCGAGGTCTGGGCCGAGCGCCATCCGGGCCAGGACGCGAGCGGCTTCCTGGCCGAGCTCGACGCCGAGGTCCTCCCCACCGACTCCGTGGCTCCCCAGGGCAGGCGCCCCGAGGGCGTCGCCGTCATGACCCCGGCGCGCTGTGCGGGCCAGGAATGGGAGTTTGTCGTGGTCACCGGCCTGGAACGCGACCGCTGGCCCGACCTGCGTCTGCGCGACTCGCTGACCCGCACCGGCCTCCTCGTCGACGCCGTCACCGACCGCCTGCCTGTGGGCGCCGACGTCGCAGGAACCGCGGATGACAACGGAGACGACGGAGCCATCGCGGCCGCCCGGGCGCAGGTGCGCGCCGATGAGCGGCGCATGCTCATCATGGCCCTCTCCCGCGCCTCCCGCCGTCTCCTGCTGACCGCCACTGCCGACGCCGAGCACGCTCCCTCCCCCTTCCTGATGGAGATCGCCCGGGCGACTGGAATCCAACTCGCCGACGATGACGGCGCACCCATCGTCACTCCCGACACCGGGGACCTCACCCTGCGCGGCCTGGTGGGGGAGCTGCGCCGTGCTGCCGTCGCCGGGAGTCTGGAGACCGCCGCCCCCGCTGAACGCCGACTCGGCCGGGCGGCCGCCGCGATGCTCGCCGAACTCGCCGACCAGAACGTCCCCGGTGCTGACCCCGCCACCTGGATCGGCGCCGGAGGGCCCACCTCCACCACCCCGCTCATCGCCGAGGGGCAGCGGATACGGGTCAGCCCCTCCGACGTCGAGGGCCTGTCCGCCTGCCCGCTCAAATGGTTCCTGTCACGCAACGGCGGCTCGGCCCCGGCCGGTGACGCCCAGACCTTGGGCAGCCTCGTTCACGCCGTCGCAGAAAAGGCGGAGAGGGAGCACCTGCGCGGTCCCGCCCTACGGGAGCTCTTCGAAGAGCGCCTGGGCGATCTCGGCTACCCCGACACCTGGCAGGGCGGCCTGGCCGCCGACCGCGCCCGCGCCATGATCGAGCGCCTCGACGCCTACCTGAGAGACTGCGACGCCCTGGGCATTCGTGCCGACGTCGAGCAGCCCGTCCGAGCCCACCTCGACATTCCGTTGGAGGTGCTCAGCCCAGAGGTGCGCAGCCGGGTAGAGGAACGGGTGCCCGCCTCCGGACCGCGGATCCTGCCCGTGACGATTTCGGGGCGCATCGACAGGCTCGAGCACCTCGGCGAGACCCCTCAAGACGGTCCGGACGGTGATGAGGAGGAGGACGACGTCGTGCGGGTCATGGACCTCAAGACCGGCCGGCGCGTCCCCAGGGCCGCCCATCGCCACCCTCAGCTCGCGGTATACCAGCTCGCCTTGAGCTCGCAGGGACTCGACGTCATCGGCGGGGCCCTCGTACTCCTGGGCAAGGAGCCCACCAGGCGGTCCGCGGACGGCTACGTCCTGGCCCCTGTGGGCGCCGCCCTCGATCCCAACCCTTACGTGCTGCGCCTGCCCAGTGATGACCTCGATACCGACCCCGTCGACCCGGAACTCGAGGACGAGAGCGGTGGCGGCGCCGCAGATGATGCCGAGGCCCCGGCGGAGTTCCGGCAGGACTACTGGACCGAGGATCTCGTGGCGAGTGCGGCCGTGGCCGGCATGGGGCCCCTGATCGAGGCCCGCACCGGCGAGCAATGCCTCACCTGCATGGTCAAGGACTCCTGTCCCGTTCAGGTCGAGGGAAGGCGAGTCGTCTCATGAGCCCTACTAGCACCGGCGAGCTCACCCCGAAGTCACTGGCCATCGCGCTGGGGATCCACACCCCCACTCAGGAGCAGGCGCGCGTCATCGCCCACCGGCTCAGCCCGCTCCTGGTCGTCGCCGGTGCTGGGTCGGGCAAGACGGCTACGATGGCGCAGCGGGTCGTCTACCTGGTCGCCACCGGACAGGTCCGCCCCGACCAGGTCCTCGGATTGACTTTCACCCGCAAGGCCACCTCCGAGCTGGACCAGCGCGTCGCCTCCCGCCTGTCTGGCCTGGGAGCAGCCGGTCTGCTCCCGACCACAGCGCTGGACGGTGGGGGCATCGGCGATGCGGGCGACTTCGGAGAGCCGACGATCGCCACCTACAACTCCTTCGCCGGCTCACTGGTGCGCGATCACGGCCTGCGCATCGGCGTCGACCCCGACTCCGCCCTCATCACCCAGGCCCGGTCCTGGCAGATCGTCACTTCCCTGATCGAGGCGCGCACGCTCCCTCTGCCCAGCGAGAGCCTCGTTCACAACGCGAACGCGGCCCTGGTCCTGAGCGACGCCCTGAGTCAGAACCTGCTAACCATTGACGAGGCCGCTGAGAACCTGGCCGACCTAAACGAGCAGTTCACGGCCCTGGCCTCCATCAAGGGCTGCAAGACACTGGTCGGCAAGGCTCCGGCCGTCATGACCGAGTGGGAGGCCCTGCTCGACGTCGTCGCCGAGCTGCAGTGCTACAAGCGCCGCCACGGTCTGCTCGACTTCGGCGATCAGATCGCCCTGGCCTGCACCATCGCCGAGTCCGTCCCCGAGGCGGCCGCCCAGGTGCGGGCCCAGTACCCCGCCGTCCTGCTGGACGAGTTCCAGGACACCTCGGTGGCCCAGGTCCGACTCCTGTCCGCACTCTTCGCCGACTCCGGGGTGACCGCCGTCGGCGACCCGCATCAGGCCATCTACGGGTGGCGCGGGGCGAGCGCCGGAGCGCTGGACACCTTCCACCAGCGCTTCAACCCCGCCGGAACCGCCCGCCTCGCCTCCGGGGAACCGCCGGCCGACGCCGCCCCCGTCCTGGAGCTGTCGACCTCCTGGCGCAATGACTCCACTATCCTCGAGGCCGCCAATGCCGTCTCGGCGCCCCTGCGCTCCGGCGTCACCCAGGACGGGGACCCGGTGGGGGAGCACATCGCCGTCGCACCCCTGCGGGCCCGGCCCGTCGCCTTCGGCCTGAAGCCGGGCACGGTGCACGGAGCCTTTCTCCAGGATCCCGCCGAGGAGGCCCGTACCGTCGCCGGCTTCCTCGCCGAGCGCTGGTCGCCCAGCGCCGAGATGGCCGTCTTGTGCCGCACCCGGGCGCAGATGGAGCCCATCGCCGCCGAACTGGAGACGGCCGGTGTGCCCTACACGATCGTGGGCCTGGGCGGGATGCTGTACGTCCCTGAGGTCGCCGACGTCCGTGCTCTGCTGACCGTCGCCTCCGACCCCGAGCGCGGGGACCGGGTGGTCAGGCTTCTGACCGGTTTCGGCATCGGCGCTGGCGACTTGCGCGCCCTGGCGGCATTGGCCCGCGAGGTTGTCCGCCCGGCCCCGGAGGCGAGCAGGACCGCTACGGAGAGCCAAAGCGCCCAGTACGAGGCTGACTCGCCGCTGATCAGCGAAGCCTTGGACACTCTGCTGCGGTGGCACGAGGAGGGGGTGGAGGACCTGACGACCGCCGTCGAGCTGACGCCGGCGGGGCTCGCTGTCGCCCTGCGCACCGCCTGGGCGATCAGGCGCGTCCGCGAGGCCATCGCCCTGCCCCTTCCCGACCTTGTCGCCTTGGCCGAGCAGGCCCTCGACCTTGACATCGAGATCGCCGCCCGAGTCGGCAACCCGATGGGGCACCGCGCCCTCGACTCCTTCCAGGAGACGGCCCTCGCCTTCGCCACGGACACCGACTCGGCCACGCTCACCGGCTTCCTGGAGTGGCTCGACGCCGCCGAGGAGCACGAGGACGCCATGAGCGCTCCCGAGGTCGACCCCTCGCCCGGGGCGGTCCAGCTCCTCACCGTCCACGCCGCCAAGGGCCTGGAGTGGGACATCGTCGCCGTGCCCGGCATGGTTGAACAGGTCTTCCCCTCCTACACCAGCAGTGCCAAGGTCGACCTGAGCGTAGTGGAGACGGGGTGGATGGGCAGCACCTCGACCTTCCCGTTCCCCCTGCGGGCCGACGCCGACGACCTGCCTCCCTTCTCCGTCGGCGGTCTCGACCCCGCCGTCACGGACAAGTCCCTTCTGGCCGAGACCATGACCGCCTATAAGGAGGCCCTGGGACGCCACAGCCTGCGCGAGGAGCGCCGCCTGGCCTATGTCGCCTTCACCCGGGCCCGCCACGAGCTCCTCCTGACCGGCTCCCACCTGTCCAAGACCGCTTCCAAACCGCGCCCGCCGTCGCGCTTCCTCACCGAGCTCCGACGGCGCGACCTGCTCACCCTCCATGGCGACGGCTGGGTCGACTTCGACGATTCCCGCCCGAACCCGCTGGTCGCCCTGAGCCACGTGGGCACCTGGCCCCTGGACGCCGAGGAACCGGAGACGTCGGGCACCGCGGGAGGGCGCGGAGACGAAGAACCTCCCGCTGACCGGGCCGTCGCCCTGCGGCGGGCCCGGTGGGCGGCCGCCGCCCAGGTCGCAGAGGCCATGGGCGATGCCGGCCCCACCGATGCGGACCCCGCCGCGGCCATCGATGCCGGGCCAGGGGCGGAGGGGGCCGATGAGACGCTGCGGCGCTGGTGGCTCGAGGCGGGCCTCCTCCTGGCAGAGCGCGCCAGGGCCTCGGCGGCGACGCCCGCAGTCCGCATGCCCGAGCACCTGGCCGCCACGCGCCTGGACGACCTGCGCGCCGACCGGCTGCGCTTCGCCCTCGAACTGCGCCGCCCCCTCCCGCCCGAGCCTCGCGCCGCCGGCCGGCTGGGAACCGTCTTCCACGACGCCGTCGCCCAGCGCCTGAGCGCACGCGGCACCCTGTTCGGCCTGGGGCAGGCGGGCGTGCCCGACAGCCTCGGACCCCAGGACCGGGACCGCATCGAGCGCTGGCTGGAGACGGCCGAGAACCTGCCGCTCCTGGAGGACTACGTCCTGGCCGAGACCGAGACGGAGCGGGAGATCACCATCGGCGCCACCACCCTGCGCTGCCGCATGGACGCCGTCTTCCGCCGCCTGGATGGGACCGGCTGGCTCATCGTCGACTGGAAGACCGGGCGCCGCCGGGTCCCCGTCGACCAGCTCAGCGTCTACGTCCACGCCTGGGCGGCGTCCCAGGGCGTGCCGACCGGCTCGGTGCGCGCCGCCTACGTGTACGTCGACTACCCCGAAGGGCGTATCGACGAGCTCAGCACCGCCGGCCTGCTCGGCCTCGACCAGATCGGGGCGGCCCTGATTCCCGACTCCTCGACCAACGAGATGACGCCTCTTCCCGCACCCGAGCAGCCGAGCTAACGCCGACCTCGGGCCGGCCTCGGCTCAACCACTCGGGCTGAAGCGCATTCGGTCTGGCAAACAGCTGTTGGACGGGGGTCCTGCTCGGCATCGTCAACCTGCTGTGGGCCAGCGCCTTCCCGGTACTCATGAGTCGCAACCCGCTGACCTGACCCCGATAGAGGCGGGAGGCGGAGTCAGTCGTCCTCGTCGTCGACGCGCACCATCGCCACCGGATTGGTGATCGCGTCGGGCTCCGCGGGCTCACGCTCCCCGGGCACCGGCGCCAGCCGGGGCGTGGCCGGCTCCACCAGCGGGGCGTCACCCACCTGGGCGGCCAGATCCTCCAGCATCGCCACCGCGTCATTGATGACCGGCTTGTCCCCGGTCCTGACCCCGTGCAGGAGCCATCGCGCCAGGCTGAGCTCACTGACCAGCTCGGCCCGCTCGCGCAGATGCCGGTCCACTCCCTCAGAGCGGGCGATATCGTAGGCGTCCTCGATGGAGTCCAGACAGTCCACCGGAGCCGAGGAGTACACCCAGGCCAGGTCCTCGGCCGGATCGCCCACGTGCGCCTGCGACCAGCCGCGCACGGCCACGACCGTGCCGCCGGCCACCAGCACGTTCTCCTCGGCGAGGTCGCCGTGGACCACGGCGGGGCGGAAGCGCCACAGGACCGTGTCCTCCAGCGCCTGCTCCCAGCGTCCCAGCAGAGCAGGCGGGGTCTTGCCCGTCGCGGCGGCGTCGTCCAGAAGACTCAGCCAGCGTCGGCGCACCTCCTCGGCGTCGTAGACCGGCATGCCCGCCTCGGAGATCACTGACATGTCCAGCTCGTGGATCTCGCCGAGGGCCTTGCCCAGTCCCGCCGACATTCCCGGCCCCGGACGGAGCGCCTCCACAGGGATCGGTTTGCCCTCCACATGGGAGCGGACCTGGATGTGGGCGCCCTGCTGGCGCAGCGACCCGCTGACGCGAGGCACGTCGAAGGAGAGCCGTCCGTCGTCGACGACCCGGCCGATGCGCCGCAGCACTTCAGCCTCCGCCTCCAGGGACGCGCCGACGGCGTCGGTGCGCGCCTCATGAACCTCCCAGTGCCGGCCCTGGGTGTCAATGACGCCGGTAATGTGCCGCTCCGGGGTCTCGGACTGCGGCAGAGCCAGGCGAGCCGGGTTGAGCCCGGCGACGGCGACGCTCGCCATCGCGGCCAGAGCCAGGGCCGAATGGCGGGGACGGGGCGCGGTGGATTGGGCCTCCGGAGCCGGCCGGCTGTTCTTGGGCGGGCCGGCCGACGCGCCCGGTAGCGGGGCGACGACGACGGGCGCCCGGTAGCCGTCCTCATGCCCGCCGGGATGCTCGTCCTGCCGCTTGCCGTGGTCGTCATGGTCGTCGCCAGCCGGAGCCGCAGCGCGCTCGACGTCGGAGGCCGCCTCATCGGTGAGATCGTCGACACGGCCGTCGACATCGGTGCTGCCGGGGGCGTCCGGGGACTGCGGAGGCTGTGACATAGTCCAACCGTAGGCGACAGGTCCCATATCTCGCAGGACAGCCGCGCCCGTCCGCTGGCGGCAAACGTCCAGGGACGTGAGCAACAGCTTGAGGAATGTGCCAGAACGCGGACGTTATCCACAGGTTATGTCGAGGTGGTGGCCATTTCTCGACCAGGTGCACCGGTGAACGTCTGTGATGATCCTCACCGAATGGACGGTGGGTGTGAGCCTGGCGCCGTTCCCTTGCGCGACGTGCACTCTCCGGTCTGTCTATTCGGCGTCTTCGGTGCCGGTCTAAGACGTCATTCGAGACTTGGCTCGTGCCCTGGATATGTCCTAGAGGAGAAGAGGGGAAGTGGTGGTACTGGATGGGCTCCTAGGAATCGGGGACGTTGCTGGCAAGGCGCTCCCTAAGGTGCGGACTAGTGTGGATCCGTATGTGCATCGTATTGCTGGTGGGAGGTGAGGTCGACGGCTATCGCCACCGTATCCAGAGAAGGATCCGGAGCGTAAAAGTGAGGTGCTCTGCCAGGTCCGGCATGCGCTGCTGACCGGTGCTGGATCTACTCGCGAGGTTCGAGGTTCATTGCTTTGAGGTTCTGCTCGCCGATGATTGCCATGCTGCGATCCAGGTCGTCTGCGGCGTCAGGTGATCCGGCCTTGTCCCGCCGAGGAAGGGTGAAATTACCTAACGGCATGGTCCATCAAATTCTTAAAGGTCCCTTTCTGGTTGGCGTGGAGGATTTCGCAACGCTGGCCAACACGAACGCTGGCACTATTTCCTTGACCTATTTCGATCATCCCGACACAACCAGTGGCCCCGTGGAAGTTGTCAATGAACAGGTCGAGTACCTATGCGGCATCGTCGTGAGATTCGGTAACCTCGCCAACTTCACCATCTGAAGCCTCGCCCTCGTCAGACGTTTCGAAGATAGATTTGAAGAAATCGATTACAAGTATGTTCGACATTTCCCTTCTGACGAATCTTCGGGTATATAGATTCGGATTACGTCCTAAAACTTACCATTGGGGCGCAACTACTTCTTGATTGCCCGGAGTTCTCTTCGGGCGGAGAGCAGTGCAACCTCCTTCTTGGTGTCATTAGAGTGGAGGTTGTGTAAAACGGCTTGTTGAGTCTCGGGAGACCAATAGATGCACAAATGGTTTCGGGCGCGGGTGATGGCTGTGTAGAAAATGTTGTGTGTGATGTCTTTTTCGTTAGCTTCGGTGATGACGATTTTAACGGTATCGTATTCCAGGCCTTGCGCCTTGTGAATGCCGACGGCATAGGCGACTTGAAAGGGGACGGTGGAAATATTGTTATCCTCATCGTCGTCGTTACTGGGGTCCATATCGTATACCGAGAAGCGTACAGTGGAGTCTGCAACCCACTTTAGTCCGGGGTATCTCTCTACATCCAATTCGGTGACGGGGCGGTCGAGGCAGATGTCGAATTTAATGCGTTCTTTAAATGCTTGGATGCCGGTGATGGTCCCCTTCAAGTTATTGTAAATGAGCCCGCGGAATCGATCGTTGTCGCTGAATAGCACCGGGTCGTTGACTTTGTAAACCGCTGGCCCCCAAGTTACGGCGGGGTTGGGGTTGCTGGCTTGCAGGAAGCGGTTGATGTTGTTAATTCCATAGAGGCCGTCGTAGTTTAATGCCAGAATGATGTCCTGCGGAGAGTGATTTTCGAACAGGGTGGCGTTCAGCCTGGTGGAATAGTGGTTGCGTGCGATCGTTTCAGGGATCGTCTCATCAAGGGAACGGACCTTTGTCCAGAAGTCGATGAGGGACTGCTTGGAGGTGCGGAAAGGGGATGTTAGCTCAAAGATTGAGGTTGAAGGGATGTAGGAGCGGATGATGGAGAACCAGTTGCCGAACCGAATCGCTTCAATCTGGTAGACGTCACCTACCAGCACCAGTAGTTTGAAATCGGTGTTGTCCAGGATGTTGAGTAAATCGTTGTTGCTTACAGTGGAACATTCATCGATGACCAGTAGCTCGAAGCTGCCTCGAGGTTTAGTGTTTTGGTCTGAGATGGTGCGGAACTTGGAGTTTGGTGCGGTCACGCGTCGGCGGAGGTTCTCAACTGCGGGGTTGGTATTGGCGAGGAATAACTTTTCTTTGTCGGCGAAGTAGTTGGCGATGTGGTCGACCATCCGTGTCTTGCCGGTGCCGGCAGCTCCGTAGATCAGAGCGACGCGGGATTGGGAGAACAAGGTGGTGAGAGCGTCTCTTTTTGCTGAATCGTCAACGACGGTAGTGGAGGTGTTGAGCCAATGTGTAACGGCTGGGGTGTATCCAGCGACCCCGTTGGCGGCATAGGACTGCAGTTTGGTGATGATGTTGTAAGTGTTGTCTTCATAGCCCTGGATGAAGACGTGTCCTTTGTCAAGGACGAGATCTCTGGCGGGGCGGTGCTTGTGGTAGATGGCGTTATTGTGGGTGGTGATTAGCGTGTTGATATCTGCAAAGTCTTCTAGTTCAGAGAGCGGGGTGTACAGCATGCCCCGATCTTCGACGTTGCGTTCAATGCGGCGTGCGAGGAACTCGTGGGTGCGTCCCTCTGGATCGAGGCTATTGATAAGATCCCAGAATCTCGGCGTGTGCTTCAGCGGCATCGAACAGAAGGGCATGCTGTCGAAGGGAATGCAGCCGTAAGCGAGGTTTAGGTTGGAGAGGTAACTGTTTGACTGGAAGTTGTACTGGGGTTTAAGAACTCGGTTCCTCATTCTCAATAGCAGGTAGCGAAGGATGTTATGTCCGGGCCGCTGGCTGCGGATGATTTGACGGGCTTTGTCCAATGCTGGGAAGATTTGAGGGTTTCTGGTTTTATCTGTTCCTTGCGTTCGCATGGATCGGTATCGGTCTTCCGAAGCGTCGATCAGATCCAACAGTGTGGAGCCAGTGGTGAGTATTTGCATGATGAATCTGTACTCGTCGGTGTCGGTTCTCACTTTTTTTATCTGCTGGCCCAGTAAACGGGTGAAGTTCTTGATTTCGGCGGGGCGTATGGCTACTTCCCAGTTTCGGATGAGCGTGATTGGCATCTGCTGCCCGAATGCCTCAATGGTTGTGTCTTGGAGGTCGAGGACGGCTGCGTAGTTGTCTGCGATGTCAATGTTGGTGAATGCGATGATGCGTTGGGATTTGTTGCTCTGGTTGACTGCTTGGCAGAAGGTTACCTCGTAGTAGATTTGACCGTTGGTGACGAATGGTTGGGTTTTGAGGATGTAGTAGCGGTCGTGGTGGTTTGATGATGGTGGTTCCGACTCTTCGATCGCTAGCGCGATCTTGTTGTGATATTCGGCCAGTGCAGGATCTTGGTTCAGGGGGAACGACTCTAGGTTGGCCAGGATATCGATGCCTTTTTCGTCGTGCAGGAGTTTGCGGAGGCGCAGGAGGTACTCGTAATAGCGGAGCATGAGTCGCTCTGAGGTGTCGCCGTCGAAAGTGTAGTGAGAGGTTGATGGTTGAAGAAGCTTGTGGAAACGCTGGATGAAGTTGAATTTGGCTCGAGATGAGACCCATTCGAGCGCCTGCGGGATGGTGCTTTTGTAATTATAGTCGGTGTCGCCATCGCTGGTGAAAATGTAGACGGCGACTCCCTCGACTAGGTTCCGCATCTGGCCTAGAATGTTTTGCGATAGCAAATCTCGGCGGCTCGCTAGGGCCTCAATATTGGCGCAAATTGTTTCATCTACGCTTGCGATGTGTTCAGCGACTGTGACCATAGTGTCCTCCGGGGGTGACGCTGTTCCGGTGAGCGTATTGACAGTACCGGACCGCATGGCTCTCACCGCGCTGGCGGACTCGGCGGCGGCCGCGGGAGCCGACAGCATGGAGGCTCACCCCTACTACGGCGGCGACGCGACGGATGCCGCACCCGGCTCCCTGACGGACACAGGGGTCAGGGGCAAGGCGGCCGAGGACCTGTCCGCCCAACCGGCAGCGGCCAGGCTGGAGGGGGTCACGATCATCGGCGCCCGGGCCGCCGATGGCCAGACCGCCGTGGTGACGTTGCAGGCCCGCTCCCGTCCGCCCTTCCTGCCCTGGGGCATCATCCCTGCCGATGGTTTCACCATCACCGCCACCGGTTCGGCCCGAATGACGACGGCGCAGTGAGCCGACAGGACTCACTGCGCCGTAGCGGGTTGGTTGGGCTGCTGAGTGGGATGGTGACGGGCTGGGAGCCGCAGTTCAGGCCTGCTCGACGAAGCCCGTCGAGACGACGGGGGAGGGGCGCCGGTGCAGGTGCATCCGGGCGCGCAGCTCCTCCTTCTGCCGGCGCGAGAGCTGGGCGATGTAGGCCCGCTTCACCGTGAACAGGATGTTGATGCCCACCAGCAGGTAGAAGGCGTTGGCGATGACGCTGGGCCAGGCGCCGGAGCTCGCGCAGTTGATCGTCAGCAGCACGGAACCGGTGATGTTGAGGGCCTGGTACTTCAGTGAATCGCCCGCGATCGTGCCCTTGGAGACCAGGGAGTAGGCCACAAGGAGTTCAGCAGCACCGATCCAGCCGCCGAGAGAGATGAGGGAGGGGAGCACGTCGTTCACGGAACCGATTCTTGGCCCGTCCTTCAATGAAGGTCAATCGCATCTCTCTGCATGAGGGGTGTAGATTTGCTTCATGCAGGTACTGCCTCAGAGACTCTCGGTTCTATTGGCCGTCCACCGGGCCGGAGGAGTCGTCGCAGCGGCAGATATCCTTCACATCACGCCGTCCGCAGTCTCCCAGCAGATTCGCCTGCTGGAGCGCGAGTGCGGCGCCCGGGTACTGGATCGCGCACCCACCGGAGCCGTGCTCACCGTGGCCGGCAAGGTTCTGGCGGATGCGGCCGAGCGCATCGAGGACGAGTTGACCACCGTGCGCCGTGAGCTGGCGGACCTGGACGACTCCATCCCCTCCGGTGTGGTGCGTGTGGGCAGCTTCGCCTCCGCCGTCCGCGCCCTCCTGCTGCCCCTGCTGTCGTCGCTAGCGACCACCAGTCCGGAGCTGGAGGTGATCGTTGAGGAGGTCGAGGAGCGCAATGCCCTGTCCCGGCTGCGCCGGGGCGAACTCGACCTGGTCCTCATCGAGCGCGACGAGCACACGCTTCCATCCGCGCCCCGGGGTATGGCAGATATGCCGTTACTGGACGAGTCCTGGCTCGTCGTTGTGCCGGCCGAGCAGGCGACTCCCTCCACCCTGGCGGATTTGGCGAGGGCAACCTGGATTGACCTCGCCCCGGGGACGGCGGGCGCCTTCGCCTTGGACCGATTGGAGCGCCAGCTGGGGACGCCGTTGACGATGCGGCACGTCGCCTACGACTACGACGTCGTCCTGGCCATGGTCAGCCAGGGACTGGGGTGCGCGCTCCTGCCTGAGCTGGCCGTCTACTCCGGGCTCGTCCCGGACGAGCTCAGTGTGGTGCGCCTGCCCGGCCTGGGTGTGCGCCAGCTGGTGGTGCGCCATCGCTCGACCCGCACCGAACCGAGCCCGGCGACGCGCGCGGTGCTCGAGGCGCTGCTCGCCCAGGCCCAGGGGCTCGAGCTGGGGTGACGGATCAGACGTGCCGCAGCTTGCGGACGAGCGCCGGCGAGGGGCTTGATGGTCGGTGCCGACCGACGAAACGGCGCCGACGATGCCCCAGGCGCGTTCTGCCGTAGACTCGTCTCTGTGGCCACTGACTTCTCCTCCGAGATCGAACGACTCCGACACACCTACGCCTCCATCGCCGCGGTGACTGACCCCGATGCCCTGCGCGCCCGCATCGCCGAGCTCTCCGAGCAGGCCTCCGCCCCGGACCTGTGGGACGACCCCGACTCCGCCCAAGTGGTTACCTCCGCCCTGTCCCACGCCCAGGCCGACCTCAAGCGCGTCGAGAGTCTGGGGGAGCGCATCGAGGACCTCGAGGCGATGGTCGAGCTCGCTGGTGAGGAGGAGGGGGAGGATGCCGCCGAGATCCTCGCCGAGGCCGAGTCGGACCTGACGGCCATCAGCAAGGACCTCTCCGACTTGGAAATCCGCACGCTACTGAGTGGCGAGTACGATCCGCGCGACGCCGTCGTCACCATCCGCTCGGGCGCCGGCGGCGTGGATGCCGCCGACTTCGCCGAGATGCTCCTGCGCATGTACACCCGGTGGGCCGAGCGGCACGACTATCCCGTCAAGGTCCTCAACACCTCCTACGCAGAGGAGGCGGGCCTGAAGTCGGTCACCTTCGAGGTCCACGCCCCCTATGCCTACGGGACCCTGAGCGTTGAGGGCGGCACGCACCGCCTGGTGCGCATCAGCCCCTTCGACAACCAGGGGCGCCGCCAGACCTCCTTCGCCGCCGTCGAGGTCATCCCTCTCATCGAGTCCACCGACCACATCGACATCCCCGAGACCGACATCCGCATCGACGTCTTCCGCTCCTCGGGGCCCGGCGGGCAGAGCGTCAACACCACCGACTCCGCCGTGCGCATCACCCACCTGCCCACGGGGCTGGTGGTCTCCATGCAGGATGAGAAGTCCCAGATCCAGAACCGCGCCGCCGCCATGCGTGTCCTCCAGTCGCGACTGCTCCTGCTCAAGCAGCAGGAGGAGGACGCCAAGAAGAAGGAGCTCGCCGGGGACGTCAAGGCCTCCTGGGGGGACCAGATGCGCTCCTACGTCCTCAACCCCTACCAGATGGTCAAGGACCTGCGGACCAACTTCGAGGTCGGCAACCCCGACTCGGTGTTCGACGGCGACATCGACGGCTTCATTGACGCCGGTATCCGCTGGCGCAAGCAGCAGGAGACCGCCGAGGACTGAGCGGCTTGTTTCATTAGAAACGTCATCGGAGTCAGGGATCCCCCGGAGGGATCCCTGATTTCTTTTCCATGCGCCCCTGGTTCTTCTTACCTGCGATTGAAAGGCCATAATAGTGGGCGTACCGTTAATTTTATGAGCGCATCACATGAAAAACCTCGGTCGGTGGAAGTCTTATCAACACTCTCGTCTCTCGAGTCCTCGGATCTCAGTGAGGATCGATCGGATCAAGGTCGTCACCTCACTGTAGGTGGCAAGGTTGTGCGCATCGTGATTGCGTTTGCGATGATGTTCGCCTGCGCGCTCGCTCCGCCTTTACTGAAGCAGGTTCCTGTCATCCAGTCTTTTGCTCTCGCACATGAGAATCCCGTTGGTCTCGTGGAGTCCTTCGCGGTGGGGTCGTGTGTGTTGCTGATCTATGGGGTGGCGGTGGTGCTCGCTCTTATCCTGTGTTATGTCTTGGGTCGCACGCTTGACCGAGGCCGGCATGTCAGTGTGGGGCTGCGCACCGACAGACGTGCGTTGCTTTGGCTGGCAGGGATGATTCTGGCTGCGCTCGTCGTAGACCTTGTGGTGGCCGGCATGCTTCATGTCTTCGGGATTGCTGGTGGAGGCCAGCCGTTACCCCAGAGCCCAGCGTGGCTCATGATCGTCGAGTCCTTCTCCATAGCCTTCCTTCTCCAGGGAATTCCTGAGGAGATCATATGGAGGGGGTGGCTCTACTCCTCACTGGGTGAGACGCGTTTCGCAGCAGTGTCCAGCGTCCTCGGATTCACTGCTCTTCATATTCTCTCTCAAGGAGGTCAGCAGAATCTTCTTGAGCATCTCACGTATCTCGCTCCACCGTGCGGATTTGCGGTGACAGCATTGATTGTTCGAACGATCTCCGGGTCGACCTGGGCGGCCATCGGCGTGCACGGGGGATTTCATGTGGCGAACGACTTGTTGTCGGATCGGTTGCATCTCCCCGTCGGTTCGATCACCTGGGTGCTCCAAGGTTTGATCTGGGCCGCGGTCGGACTTCTCATTCTCGTGTTCCACCGACGTCAGCGGCGGTTGGCCACATCATCATCGTCGGAGTGATGGAGCGTCGATGATCACCTCAAGAGGGGAGAAGATAGACGAGAGGACGTGCGATGATTATGAATCTGTTTTGGACATGGGATAGGGGACGACAAGGCCATAACGAACTAGTTGGGCAGCAAATTTTGCATTGAGTAGGGAGAGTAGCCTGAGAGGTCTCTGGGAGACTTCGGAATTATGTCCGACGTACGACTGAGCTGCCTATGATAAGCGACACTGCTAGTGTCGGAGGTATGAATAACTCACGATCTCCAGCACTCACCCCTGCCCCAGTAAACGACCTCTCCCGACGACGTCGGCTCCCCGGCCGCGTAGGAACGGTCCTGCGCGTTGCACTCGCAGTGATTGTCATGGCCGCAGGCGATCTCGTACTCCTTCCTCTGGTGCCACTCGGAGTGCTCAGGAATGCGGATGGCATAGCGGAGACGATGATCGAGACTGTGGCAATGTCCGGATCGTCCTTGTTCGTTCTGCTTCTGATCTGGTTGGCGGTGACCCGATTGGATGGGAGGAGTCTGAGTGATCTGCGTCTGCGGGTCGATCGGCACGCCATGGTCTGGATGTTGGTCATGATGGTGGTAGCGGCAGCCGTTGTGGTGATCGTGGGGGCCGTGATGAACCTGCTTGGGATCGAATCCACCGCCGAAAGGATCAAGAATCTGCCCCTCCCCATCGTCGGGGCTTTCGTCCTCCACCAAGTGAATCTTGCGTTCCTGCTCCAGGGGTTCCCGGAGGAGCTCGTGTGGCGGGGCTGGCTCGTCAGGTCGCTGGGTGATAGACGCACCGCAGGTGTCATTTCGGTCATTGGTTTCACGCTGATCCACCTCATCTCCAAAGGCGGGCAGGAGGGTTGGATTGAGCGCATTGTGTATCTGGCGACTCCTTTCGGCTTCGCTGTCGCGGCAGTGGTGGTCCTGTGGGCATCGGACTCGACGTGGGCGGCCGTCGGTGTGCACGCGGGCTCCCACATGGCCAATGTAGTCTTGCTTGTCATGCCGATCGATAGGACTCATCCTGTGGCCTGGGTGCTTGAGGGTGCCCTGTGGCTGGTGGTGGCCGGTGTGGTCTGGTTCCTGACACGACGCCGCGCCCTTATTGCCTCCCGCTGAATCATTCGTATCGGGGACCATCCCGAGAGGGCCTCGAATTCCGGGCTGAGCGTCCCTGATTTCTTCTGCGTGCAGTTGAAGTCGCCATGTCGTGGGTGTGCGTTATTCTGACGATCGCGATTGATCGGTGGCGTAGTGTCGATCTCGCTTTGCGCTTTACTCGAGATACGGCGCTATGGGTGGTTGGGATGATAACTGCGCCCGGTGCTCCGACACGGCGATGGCCCGGCGTGCACCGTCTCACCTCCGCCGTCGTCGCCATTGCTCCAGGGCTCCCTTAGGCTTGGCCACGGTGCGCACGGACGGGACCGGTCGGTCGCCGTCGTCGCGCAGAACCTCCGCTCACACCCTGACGAAAGGCGCAGACGAGC
>ERZ773075.405-NODE-405-length-34420-cov-22.8429_pt1 | contig 34420 bp, 32 predicted proteins | sample MGYA00580614_ERZ773075 | MGnify/ENA primary metagenome ERZ773075 (study PRJEB29015, sample SAMEA2738021) | human oral metagenome | biome: human oral; feature: human-associated habitat; material: dental | place: China | collected 2043 ...
ATCCAGTTCATCGGCGCGGCATCGGTGGGCTCGTCGCAGCCCTGCTGCTCGTAGGAGGACTCGGGCCGGCCGTAGGGCCCGGAGGCGTCCCCGGCGACGGCGTCGAAGCGCTCGGTGGCGGCCGCTGCGGGGGCCGCCTCCTCGGCGGGCGGAGCCGGCTCGGGCGCCGGGGACGGCACGGCGCCCCAGTCGCGGTGGTGGTCGGCGCCGAGCGCCGAGCCGGTGAACGCCGCGGCGCCCTCGTTCGGGACGCCCGGCCCGACCGGGTGCCACTGCTCGCCGGAGGATCCGGCCCCGGTCTCGGCGGGCCGGGACTCGGCGACGGCGACCGGGGGCAGGCCGTCCAGGTCGACGAGCAGCCCGGAGCACTGGGCGGCGCCGACGACGAGCGGCAGCTCGGGGCCGTCGGAGTCCTGGCCGACGTCGACGTGGACGCGACCGGTGGCGATCTGGGACTCGCGCCATGTGATGACGCCGGCGCCGTCGACGAGGGGGGCGCCCGTGTCGGCGTCGAGCACGCGCACACCGCCGCGGACGAGGGTCCGCATGACGCCGTCCTCGAGGAACAGGACGGCGAGATCGGCGATGCGGTCCAGGCCGCGCGCGGCGAGCCGTCCGACGAGGGCCGACACCGAGGCGGCCCCGACGATGTCCTCCCACAGCCCGTTGATGAACTCGTCGGCCTGGCCGGGCCGGGCGTCCAGCATCACCAGCGAGCTGGGGCCGGACAGCACGAGCCACGATCCGGGCCGGTAGCTGACGCGCCAGCCGCCCAGCGCGGCGGGTGAGGGGTTCGGTGCCATCACGGCGTCGTCGACCTGCTCAGTCATGCGTCGTCCTTTCGTGGGTTCCGCCTCTTCGGCGGCTTGCCTTCATTGTGGTCCGACACCCCCGGGGCCGGTCAACAACCCGCGGGCCCGCGGCGACAACGGTCGATGCGCCGAATCCCCGGCGCCGACCGCGCACGCGCCGCTCGGGGCGGACACGGTCGGGGCCGGGGGCGCGCGCCCCCGGCCCCGACCGTGTCGGTCTCCGCGCCCCGCGGCGACCGTTCGGTCAGCTCGCGGAGTCCTGCTGGGCGAGTTTCGCCTTGGCCGCGGCGAAGCGGGCGATCGGGACGCGGTACGGCGAGCAGGACACGTAGTCCAGTCCGATCGTCTGGAAGAAGGCGATCGAGTCGGGGTCGCCGCCGTGCTCGCCGCAGACGCCGGTGCTGAGCGACGGGTTCACCGAGCGGCCCTTCTCGACGCCCATCCGCACCAGCTGGCCGACGCCGTCGACGTCGACGGTGGCGAACGGATCGCGCTTGACGACGCCGGAGCTCTCGTACCAGCCGAGGAAGCCGTTCTCGGCGTCGTCGCGGCTGATGCCCAGCGTCGTCTGCGTGAGGTCGTTCGTGCCGAAACTGAAGAAGTCGGCGTACTGGGCGATCTGGTCGGCGCACAGGGCCGCGCGGGGCAGCTCGATCATGGTGCCGACCTTGTAGTCGAGCTGCTTGCCGGCCTTGGCGAGCTCGTCGTCGACCGCCGCCACGACGATCTCGCGCTGGGTCTTCAGCTCCTGCTGCAGGTGGACCAGCGGGATCATGATCTGCAATTGCACCGTCTCGCCCTCGCTCTCGAGGACGGCCAGGGCGGCGCGGACGACGGCGCGGGCCTGCATGTCGGGGATCTGCGGGTAGAGCATGCCGAGGCGGCAGCCGCGGGTGCCGAGCATCGGGTTCTGCTCGTGCAGCTTCTTCACCTGGGCCAGGGTCGTGCGCTCGGCGGCGAGCTCGCCCGGGTCGGCGCCGGTGAGCTCGAGCTCCTGCACCGTGAGGGCCTGGGTGACCAGGTCGGGCATGAACTCGTGCAGCGGCGGGTCGAGCAGCCGGACGGTGACCGGCAGGCCCTTCATCTCGGCGAAGATCGCCTCGAAGTCGGCCTGCTGCATCGGCAGGATCTTGTCGAGGGCGCTGCGGCGCTCCTCGTCGTTGGTGGCGAGGATCATCTCGTGCATGGCCGGCAGGCGGTGCTCGCCGAAGAACATGTGCTCGGTGCGGCACAGGCCGATGCCCTCGGCGCCCAGCTCACGGGCCTTGGCGGCGTCGGGGCCGTTGTCGGCGTTGGCCTCCACACCGAGGTCGCGGATCTCGTCGGCCCAGCCGACGACCTTCTGGAAGTCCTCGCCCAGGCGCGGCGGGATGAGCGCGAGAGGCCCGTTGAAGACCTCGCCGGTCGAGCCGTTGACGGTGATCTGGTCGCCCTCGTGGATGACGACGTCGCCGATCGTGACGGTCTTGGCGTCGGGGTTGATCTTGATCGTCGTGGCGCCGGCGACGCAGGGCTTGCCGAAGCCGCGGGCGACGACGGCCGCGTGGCTCGTCATGCCGCCGTGGGCGGTGAGCACGCCCTGGGACTGGAGCACGCCGTGGATGTCGTCGGGGGTCGTCTCGAAGCGGATGAGGATGACGGGCTCGCCGGCGGCGCCCTTCTCGGCGGCCGTGTCGGCGTCGAAGACGGCCGCGCCGACGCCGGCGCCGGGGCTGGCGGGCAGGCCGGTGACCACCGGGGCGGCCGAGTGGTTCGGGTCGATGGCCGGGTGCAGGAGCTGGTCGAGCTGCTCGGGCTCGATGCGGCGCACGGCCTCCTCCTTGTCGATGAGGCCCTCGTCGACGAGGTCGGCGGCGACCTTCAGCGCGGCGGCGGCGGTGCGCTTGCCGTTGCGGGTCTGCAGCATGTAGAGCTTGCCGTTCTCGATGGTGAACTCCATGTCCTGCATGTCGCGGTAGTGGGTCTCCATCGTGCGCATCGTCTTGATGAGCTGGTCGTAGGCCTCGGGCAGCACGTCGCGCAGCTCGGACAGCGGACGCGGGGTGCGGATGCCGGCCACGACGTCCTCGCCCTGGGCGTTGGTGAGGAACTCGCCGTAGAGGGCCTTCTCGCCGGTGGACGGGTTGCGGGTGAAGCAGACGCCGGTGGCGCTCGTGTCGCCGCGGTTGCCGAAGACCATCTGCATGACGTTGACGGCGGTGCCGAGGTCGTCGGGGATGTGGTTGGCCTTGCGGTAGACCTGCGCGCGCGGGTTCTGCCAGCTGCGGAAGACGGCCTCGACGGCGCGGAACAGCTGCTCGCGCGGGTCGTTCGTCCAGTTGCCGCCCAACTCCTCGTTGGAGATGCGCTTGAACTCGGCGGTGAGCTCCTTGAGGTCGGCCGCGCTCAGGTCGGTGTCGGACTCGGCGCCCTTGGCCCGCTTCATGGCGGTCAGCGCGTCCTCGTAGACGTGGGAGCTGAGGCCCTCGACGACCTCGCCGTACATCTGGATGAAGCGGCGGTAGCAGTCCCATGCGAAGCGCTCGTTGCCGGACTCGGCGGCGATCGCGTCGACCGACTCGTCGGAGATGCCGAGGTTGAGGATCGTGTCCATCATGCCGGGCATCGAGACGACGGCGCCGGAGCGGACGGAGACCAGCAGCGGCCTGGTGGAGGCGCCGAGCACGCGACCGGCGCGCTGCTCGAAGCGGGTGAGGGCGTCGGCGATCTGCCCGCGCAGGCCCTCGGGCCATTCACCGTTGTTGTTCATGGTCTCGATGCAGGCCTGGGTGGTGACGGTGAAGCCGTCGGGGACCGGAACACCGAGACGGGTCATCTCGGCGACGCCGGCGCCCTTGCCGCCCAGGAGCGGTTTCATCGAAGCGTCGCCCTCGGACAGGTCGTAGATGTATTTTTCGCTCACTGCGCAATCTCCTTCGACGTGCATCTGCTGTGACATGCATCTGCGTGGGTGGGGAGGAAACCCCGACAGGGCAACTCTAGGCCCTGATGCGGGTTCGGGCCACGAGCCCGTCCGGCCGGGACGTCGGCCCCCGGGGCGCCGGCGGCTCAGGGCGCCAGCTTCATCGACCCGGCCGGACGGCGCAGATGGGCGCCGGCGCGGCGGGCGCGCTCCTCGACGATCTCGATGACGCGGGCGGCGGCCTCCTCGAGGGCGAGCCCGGTCGTGTCGATGACCGGGCAGCCGAGGGAGCGCTGGACCCGCCCGACCTCGTCGAGTTCGTCGTAGATGCTCAGCAGGTCGGAGTAGCCGTCCTTCTGCCCGAAGCCGCCCAGGCCCTTCACCCGTCGGGTGCGGATCTGGAGGAGGCGCTCGGCGTCGATCGTCAGGCCGACGATGCGCCAGCGGTCGATGGTGCGCAGCTGGGCGGGCGGGGTGATGCCCGGCACGATCGGCACGTTGACCGTCTTGTAGCCGGCGTAGCCGAGGTAGATGGACAGCGGCGTCTTGCCGGAGCGGGAGGCCCCGACGAGGCAGATGTCGCACTCGCGCAGCGAATCGGGCATGACGCCGTCGTCGTTGCGCACGGCGAACTCCATGGCCGAGATGCGGTCGAAGTAGTCGGCCTCGACGCCGACCGGGCGCATCGGCACCTCGTCGGCGTCGGTGCCCGCCGCGGCGGCCAGGGCGTCGAGGGCGTCGCCCATGAGGTCGGCGCAGGGGATGGCCTTGTCGGTGCAGAACCGGGCGACCATGCCGCGCAGCTCGCCGTTGACGAGCGTGTAGAAGACGGCGCGTCCGGCCTGGCCACGCTCCGGGTCGGCCGAGGCGCTGATGGCGTCGAAGACCTCGAGCATCTGCTCGGCGTTGTGGACGCGGGCGTGGCGGACGATCTGGAACTCGCGGGAGGGGAACTGCATGCGCGCCGCCCGGGCCAGGCGCGCCGCGGTCTCGCCCGAGGAGTCGGCGATGACGTGGATCTCCAGTGCTGCGGCCATGCGGGAAGTCTACGGTTGTGGGGCCACCGGGTCGGTCCGGGCGTCATCGCCGGCCGCCCGGACCCGTATGACTGCTCCGGCCGGGCAGCCAGCACATGGACGCCGGCAGCCGGTGGGCCCGGCGACCCTAGACTCGTGCCCATGGCGGTTTTCGAGCAGCACACGACCCTCAGCACGCAGTACCCCTTCGCCTACGCGCCGGTCTTCAACGCCGCGCACCAGGCGATCGAGGGCCTGCGGTACAAGCTCGTGGCGTCCGACCCGGACCGCGGGACCATCAGGTTCTCCACCGGCATGAGCCTCGCCTCCTGGGGCGAGAGCCTCGAGGCGCGGATCGCCCCGGTCGACCCCCAGCAGAGCGCCACGGCGGTCCAGCTGACCTCCAGCGGCGCCCTGCCGACGCTCATCGGGCAGGGCCGGCGCAACCGCAAGGTCATCAACCGCTTCTTCGAGGAGCTCGGCCGGGTGCTGACCGGTCAGGCGGGTGCGCCGGCGCAGGGCTGAGGGGTGCGGGCCCGACGACCTTGACTCATCTTGTGGGCCTCATATTGCATGACAGCCCACAGCCATGTAGCATCACTGTCATCAACACGGACCCCTCTCACGCATCACCGGTTGTCACCACCGATGCGCGATGGGTTCGTTTTCACGTCCTGCGATTAGATTCTGGACGCCACGATGAAGTACGACAAACCCCACCTGAGCTATGACCAGCAGCTCGCCCTGATGCGCGATCGTGGTCTCGCCGTCGCAGATCATCCCCGCGCCATCCAGGGCCTCAAACGCATCGGATACTACCGCTTGTCCGGCTACACTTTCCCCCTGCGGACCCTCGAAGAGAATCCGCAACGGGCCAAGGGGAAGCAGCAGAAGCGAGGCGAGACCTTCATCGAGGGAGCTTCTTTCGAAGACGCCGTCGCACTGCATGATTTCGACCACAGGCTTCGAGGAATTCTCTTGGACGGGCTCCAGCAACTCGAGGTGGGCCTGAGGGTCAAGATCGGTTACACCTTGGGGAAACGGGGCGCCTTGGCCCACCTCGATGAGTCAAAACTCGACCCAGGGGCAAAAAAGCCTCATCGCCGGAAGAAGGACAAGTCACGATACGAGGCGTGGCGTGAAGAATATGACTCTCTCCAGGAGAAGGCGACGAGCGGGAAACAAGAATTCGTCATGCACTTCGCCAAACATTATGATGGCGAAGTGCCGATCTGGGCAGCAGTAGGTTTCATGACGATGGGATGCCTCATCTCCTTGTACAATTTGCTCAACAAGGAGGACAGGAGGACCATTGCACGGTCTCTCGGAGTCAAGGATCCAAAAGTTCTCGCGGGATGGCTGAAACCACTCAACATTTTGAGAAACCAGTGCGCTCACGGCAATCGAGTGTGGAATCGTTCCATACCCTTCCAAGCCGACAAGCTCAATCTGGGGATGCTGAAAAATCCAGCCCTGCTGAGACATCTGGCAATCTCATCGAAAGCGCCGGTGGACCATCGGGTGTATTTCCATGCTGCAACCACCGCCTATCTCCTTCGCGAGCTCATCCCGGACTCGACGTGGCCGCGGGACTTCGCCGCAGTCATGGGGACCTTCCCTTCCTCAGTGAGCGAGAAGTTTCCCCTCTCCCCCGTGGACTCGATGGGGTTCATCGAGGACTGGGAGAACGAGGAGCTCTGGAGGCTTATTCAAAACCCTTCTCGGACCCGCCCCTGACTAGGGTCTTTCCTTAATATGGCTGACATGAAACGAACCGTGTTTTTCGTGGATTTCCTGTACTGTTTCGGATATGATTGGAACATGCAGGTTGAGGTCGCCTCGGAGGAAACCGCCGTTCTGATCAGATGAAAGAAGCGTTTCGACAATCATGTGCTGGCGCGGATGAAGGCAGAAGCGATCCTGTACGCCTCCCGTGGCGTCGACGCGGGCATCATCGCTGAGATGGTCGAACGGGCGGAGAGGACCGTGCAGGAATGGCCGGCCGACTGGCGGGGCACCAGAATGCGCCGGGTCTCGGCCGGGCATGCGGGGAACCAGGACGCGGCGGAACCCACCCGCACCCAGAAACAAGAACCCAAGACCACCCTGGCCCAGCCACCCTCCCGAACGGGTGCCCGCACCGGGTTCCGGGACACCCCAGCGGTACATGATGTCGTGAAGATCCTGTCCGACGCCCGGTACCAGCCGGACCCCTCCCACCAGCTGCTCCCGCGGTTCTGCGGGCCGAGCCCCGAACCGCCCGGACCCGTTCGACGAGCACCGCAACGAGCCGGCCACCACCAGACGCATGACCGAGGCGACGACCCAAGCCAAAAGCTTGCTGGACCAGGGCCGGAAGGCCCACACCGCAAGACTGAGGTCCGCTTGGAGCACGAGGCCGAGACCCGCCCCCAGAGGACAGCGCACCAGACCGGTCCGTGGACCGGCAGAGGACGTCCCAGTCCTTCCCCGGCGCACTCTCCCCGACCAGCAAAAGGGTCACGCCGTACCCGACCGGGGGGAACCGGAACACCGAGCAGACGATCCTCGTACCGGAACGGCTTCAACGAGAAACCGAGGCAGAGAAGATCGTGGTCGTCCCGGACAACGCACGATTCCACCACGCGAAAGCGTTGACCGGCCTCCACGAGCCCGGCCGGCTGCTGGAACGCATCACCACGATCTTCCTGCCGCCGTACGCGCCCGACCACAACCCGGCCGAGCACGTCCGGAACGCGGCCAAGAGCAACATCGCGAACATCCAGCGCGAGACCCCCGAAGAAACCTTCGGCGCGTTTGCCCCACACATCACCGGCCGCGCCGTCGACCACGACTCCGAACACCCCCCACCCCGCGAAACCAGAAACGATCCTGTTTCATGACAGCCATATCTCACCCCGCAGCCCCAGCGGAAGTGTCACCGTCACGAGCCCCAAGACCGTCACCGAACTCCCGAGACATAACACTGCCGTTCGGACACAGCTCCAGCAAGAGCCCCTACGCAGTGAAGGTGCCGGAGAGGTCGACGCTGAGTCGGTTGCCATATTGATATCCGAGCATTCTGCGTCGGTGCATCTGATGGACGGCAACCCCTGGCGCCACACCGAGCTGTTTGGCAGCTCTGGCGATGTCTCGATCCTGCGTGAGCCCACTGAATGGTTTCATCCCGGACTCGCCGAACAGGACGTCCATGGCGAACGCGTTGGCAGCCTTCTCGGCGGCAGTGTTGCGCTCCTTCTCAGTGCTGTACTCCAGATGCATCTCGCCACGAGGGTCCTTGAGGACATGACCGAGCTCGTGGAACAGGGTCCAGATGACGAAACCGTCCTTGCCCCACCGGCCGGTCTGCTGGATGACGGGCACCTGCTTGTCGATCCATCTGGTCATCCCGAGCAGAGGAAAGCTCTTGGGCGGTTCAACGACCATGAAGACCACGCCGAGGTCGGCGAGCATGGCGGCAATGTCCTCGAGCATCGAGACGTCGGGAGCCGCAGCTCGCGCGCGCAGCCGTGGGAGGGCCGCGCGGAGCCTGTCCGGATTGTAATCGTAATCACGACCGCATTCGAAGGCTTCCGTGAGCTCCGCAGCCCGAAGCCAAGCCGTCATGACCGTCCTTTCGAGCCGTGCACCGGATTCCCGTAGCGCAGCCAGCGCGTAGTCACCCGTCGAGGCTGTCTCGTACAGCTGCTCATACGCCCCCCATGTCCCGCAACGATGGAAGGCCAGAAAATCGGACACAAGCCTGCCCGGCGTGCGTCTCGTAGCCTTCGTCGCTCCGATTTCGCGGAGATAGGCGGCGGCGTTGGGGGCGATCTCACCAACGTGCGTCGCAAGATCCTCCTGGTCCGCGATCCGCGCCACGTCAGCACGATAAGCCGCTTCATATCGTAGCCACGAATCCACCGGAATACCCGTGAGCCGTTCCAGACGGACCGCGGTATCACTGGTGACCGGCGCACGCCCATTGACAATCTCGTTGACCTGCTTGCGACTGCACCCCATAAGCTCGGCGACACGCTGCTGGGACAGGTCCTGCTCGTCGATCCATTCCCCCAGGTACTCGCCCGGAGCAACGGCGTAATTAGTTGTTGCTGTCATGGCGACCCTCCTCAGTGGTAGTCAGCAATGTCGACGACTGTCACGACCACCGCGTCCTGCTGGTTCTGACCCTCCGGCCTGATCAGCAGACGGTATGGCTGACATGAAACGAAATCGTATTTTTCGTGGATTTTCTGTGCCGTTTCGGATATGATTGAGGCATGCAGGTTGAGGTCACCCCGGAAGAAACCGCCGTCCTGATCAGGTGGAAGAAGCGTTCCGACAATCATGTGCTGGTTCGGATGAAAGCAGAAGCTGTCCTGTACGCCTCCGAAGGAGTCAGTATCAGCATCATTGCGAAAATGGTTGAGCGCACGGAGCGGACAGTGCTGGAATGGCTGGCCGAGTGGCGGGGCACCAGGATGTGCTCGGTGCTGACAGGGCATGCGGGGAACCAGAACGCGGCGAAACTCACCCGCGCCCAGAAGGAAGAACTCAGGGCCGTCCTGGCCCGGCCGCCCTCCCGGTCTGGTGTTCACGCCGAGTTCTGGGACGTCCCGGCGATGCGTGAGGTCGTGAAGATCATGTTCGATGTCGAGTACCAGTCGGACTCCTCGTATCAGCTGCTCCTGCGCCTGTGCGGGCTGAGTCTCGAGCTGCCCGACCCGTTCGACGAGCACCGCAACGAGAAAGCCATCACCCGGCGCATGGCCGAGGTGAAGGCCCAAGTCAAGAGCTTGTTGGACCAAGGGTGGGAGGTCTACACGGCGGACGAGGTCCGCTTGGAGCACGAGGCCTGGACCCGCCGCATGCAGCCCCCCGGAGGACAACGCACCAAACCGTCCGTGGACCGGAAGAAGACGTCCCAGTCCTTCCCCGACGCCCTCCCCGACCAGCAAAAAAGTCACGCCGTACCCGACCGAGCAGAACCGGAACACCAAGCAGACGACCCTCGCACCGGACCTGCTCCAACAAGAAACCGGCACCGGCAAGACCGCGGTCGTCCCGGACAACGCCCGATTCCACCATGCCAAGATGCTGGCCGGCCTCTACGAGCCCGGCCGGCTGCTGGAGCGCATCACCCCTGTTTTCCTGCCGCCGTACGCGCCCGACCACAACCCGGTCGAGCACGTCCGGAACGCGGCCAGGAGCAACATCGCGAACATTCAGCGCGAGACCCCCGAAGAGACCTTCGGCGCGTTCGCCTCATACGTCACCGGACGCTCCTTCGACTACGACTTCGAACACCTCCCACTCCGCGAAACCAGAAACGATTTTGTTTCATGACAGCCATAGTTGGCGCTGAGCCGGCCGGCCCACAGGCCTTCCAGGTCGGCCCTGAGCGGATGCCACTTCCCGAGCGGATCGTGTGTCGGTAACTCCCCGACGTTCTCCGCCGTCTCCAAGGCCTTGATCCGCAGCCGAAGACGATCGGCGATGTCGCTGCGCTTCCTTCGCATCTCGCGTTCATCCGTGCACAGCTTCTCAAGCCTCCTGCCCTCATACCGAACCTTCAAGAACTGTCACCGATCTCGTTACATCTCAGCGTCGGCGCCAAGGTTACCACTCCCGCACGACACTGCAAATCGTTCCTGCTGGCTCCACCTGCCACGGGACTCAGTGCCTCACCCGCTCGTACACGGATGATTCGAGGACGCGCAACCGGTCCTCGACGCTGCGGGCGAGCAGGGGCTCGTCCAGCTGCAGGCCGAGCTCGATGTTGCACCGTTCGGCGCTCTCACCCACGGGGGTCCCCGAAGAAGGCGAGCTCGGCCCAGTCGCCGGGCAGCGGCACGACGAACCGGCGGTCGAGGAAACGGTTGGCCCGCTCGCAGGAGGTCTCCGAGGCCATGACGCAGCAGTGGCAGGCGGCGCCGTGCAGGAAGTCCTCGGGGTCCTCGGGCACCCGCCGGGCGCACACCGGGTCGGACGAGCAGCGCATGAGCCCGCGCAGGGCGGCGTCGAGAATCTCCCCCAGCCGCGACGGGTCGCTCAGCGCCACCAGACCACCGAGCGTGCCGTCGGAGTCGGAGGCGGTCGTCGTGATGAGCAGGCCCGCCGCCGCGGGCCGGTCCTCTGCCTCCGGCCAGGCGTAGAGGCGTTCGCTGAGGCTGGCGGTCCCGTAGCCGGAGTGCATGATCCTATCGGAAGGGTCCGACATCACGGCGCAAGCTCAAGTGTGGCGCGGTCAACGCGGAGCATGTCGAAGGTGTCGACGCACGGGACACCGAGGGCCGCGCAGGCATCGGGGATCTTCACTCGCTTGCGCGAACCATTCCCCGTTTTCTCGTGGGTGACGACTGTACAGGAATGCGCACTCGCATGAGCGACGAGCATGAAGTCGGCTGCATCTGCGGCAAAAGCATTGAGCGCGTCGTCCGTGAGATTCTGAGATCGAGCCCATCCAGACAGCCCCGGGAAGACCTGTGCAGTCCTGTCATCCAAGGGAAAGAAAAAATCGCGATGGTCTCGCGCCCAATCAGAAAGCTCATCTTTTCCTTGGAGCAGTTCCTCTCGAATCCTCTCGATGCTGCACACGACGTCCCTACTGCAAGCTTTCTCCAACCAGTACCAGAAGCCAGGGGCGATGTCGAAGGCGTAGTAGCGGTTCTTCGCCTCGATGAGGACGTTGGCGTCGATGAGGAACATCATGCGACTTTCAGCTCTTCGGCGAGGCCCTCGAAGGTCGCGTGCTTCTTCGTGCCGAGCAGCTGGTAGGCCTCCCGGTAGCTGGTGGATCCTTCGCGAGTGCTGGAGATGACGGCCTTGGCGAACTGACGGCTCAGTCGCAGAGGCTGGGTTCTGTAGTATGGCCGTCATGGAGCAGGATCGTTTCTGGTTTCGCGGGGCGGGGAGGTGTTCGAAGTCGTGGTCGAAGGCGCGGCCGGTGACGTGTGAGGCGAATGTTTCGAGAGTTTCTTCGGGGGTCTCGTGCTGGATGGTGGTGGTGTTGTTCTTGGCCGTGTTCCGGACGTGCCCGGCCGGGTTGGTGGTCGGGCACGTACGGCGGCGGATGGATCGGTGTGATGCGCTCCAGCAGCCGGCCGGGCCCGTGGAGGCCGGTCAGGGCTCTGGCGTGGTGGGGGCGGGCGTTGTCCGGGACGACCGCGATCTTGCCGGTGCCGGTTTCTTGTTGGAGCAGGTCCGGTGCGAGGGTCGTCTGCCAGGTGTCCCGGTTCTGCTCGGTCGGGTACGGCGCGACTGTTCTGCTGGTCGGGGAGGGCGTCGGAGAAGGACTGGGACGTCCTCTGCCGGTCCACGGACGGTCTGGTGCGCTGCCCTTTCGGGGGCTGCATGCGGCGGGTCCAGGCCTCGTGCTCCAAGCGGGCCTCGCCGACCGCGTACACCTTCCGGCCCTGGTCCAACAGGGCCTTGACCTGGGTCGTCGTCCAGGCCATGCGTCTGGTGGTGGCCGGCTCGTTGCGGTGCTCGTCGAACGGGTCCGGGCGGTTCGAGACTCGGCCCGCACGGGCGCAGGAGCAGCCGGTACGAGGAGTCCGACCGGTGTTCGGCGTCGGACAGGGTCTTCACGGCGTCACGTATCGCCGGGACGTCCCAGAACCCGGCGTGAACACCCGCCGGGGAGGGCGGCCGGGCCAGGACGGCCTTGGGTTCCTGCTTCTGTGCGCGGGCGGGTTCCGCCGCGTCCCGGTTCCCGGCGTGGCCGGCCGGGACCCGGCGCATCCTGGTGGCCCGCCACTCGGCCGGCCATTCCTGCACCGTTCTCTCGGCCCGCTCGACCATTTCAGCGATGATGCCCACGTCGACGCCACGGGGAGGCGTGCAGGATCGCTTCGGTCTTCATCCGAACCAGCGCATGATTGTCGGAACGCTTCCTCCACCTGACCAGGACGACGGTCTCCTTCCGGGGCGACCCCGACCCGCACGCCCCGATCATATCCGAAACGGCACAGGAAATCCACGAAAAATACGGTTTCGTTTCATGTCAGCCATAGTTGCCCCCGTCGCTGTCCCCGTTCTTGTCGTCGACGAGGCGCATGACCCGCCCGTGCTCGGCCCGGTAGCGTTCGGTGTACTCGTCCCAGGTCAGGAAGCCGGCGTCGAAGATGCACTTGAGCACGACCAAGGTGCTGATCTTGTAGCGCTTCGCCAAGCGGTCGAGTTCCTCACCGGTCATCTGCCCGCCGTAATCAGAGCGAAGGTCATCGAGCGGGAGAAGAACCTCGGCTGCCACGCTGTTGCACCACTGCTCCTCGGTTTCACTCTCCCGGGAGTCCATGGCCGCCTCCGACAGTGCGCTGCGGCCGAGCCAGATGTGCGCCAGCTCGTGAACGAGGGTGAACAGCTGCGCTGCCTTCGTGTCAGCGCCGTTGACGAAGACCAGAGGCGCCAGCGGATCGAAGAGCGCGAACCCGCGGAACTCCGCCGGGTCGAGCCTGCGGTGCGTGTCGGCACCCACCACCCCGTTGACCATGACGAGGACGCCGATGTTCTCAATGCGGTCGATCAGGCCACGCCGAGCCTCCCTTTTGTCGGGGAACGCCTGACGCTCCTCAACACCGAAGTCGAGCCTTCCAGCGATGTCTAGGGCAACCTGGGTTGGCGGTGCGTCAAGCGTTGCGGACCCGACGAATTTGAGCCGCTCTGCCCCGTTGTCGGACGCATAATCGTGGTACCAGTTCTGGCGCCTCTGGCACAGGTAGATCGTGTCGAGAAGGTCCACGGAGGGGCGAAGCACACCGGCGTTGCCGATGGTGCGCATGTCCGGGATCGGTAGTGGTTCGTCCGGCGGTTCCGACAGGAAAAGGAATCCGAACGGGGTGTGGGTGCTCTTGGCGAAGGTCTCGAGCTGCTTGAGGGTCGGGCGCTTCTCGCCCGTCAGCCAACCGCCCAGCTGCGGGGCGCGCCTTGCCGCCGTCGTCTCGTCCCAGCCGGCCCGCTCGACCGCCCAGCGGAGCAGCGCCGGAGCGACATCGACATGGACGACCACCAGACACCTCCTGTTCCGGCGGGCTCGGGATGCTCTGGGCCCGGCGCGAACGTTCACCACACCGAGAGCCGCACCCTTTCAATGGTTCCATCGCTTCCAATGGTTCCGCTGCCACCTCTGCCTCCAAGTCAAGCATCACTTCTCGTAGCCGCACCTGGGAACTCGCCCAACGGACAACACCGGGCCCGTCCGGCCAGCACACGACCCCCTGCGCGAGCCGGACGCCGCAGCCCGGGCGTCCCCCGCCTCGACTTGACCGTCAATCCCTCATAGGCCGGGTGGCATGCCACCGCCCGAACCCGATGCCGCTCGGATCCAGCGCTGGTGCGACAACCGGGTCCCGGCCCCGTTCCGCAGTCGGGTGCGCGTCGTGGCCGAGGTCGCCGACCGGCGCGTCACGACCAGCCAGTCGCGGCCGCCCTGGGACGGCGAGGGCGACTGGATCTCCACGCCCGTCGCGCGGTTCCGCTGTACCAGGGCCACCGGACTGTGGAGCCTGTACTGGGTCGACCGGAATTCGCGCTTCCACGAGTACGACCGGTTCCAGCCGACCCGGGCGGTGCAGGGCGTCCTCGACGTCCTCGACACCTGCCAGGACCCGATCCTCTGGGGCTGACCCGGCCCCGCCTCACCCCGCCCCGGCGCGCAGCCAGCGGCCCGTCCGGGCGCGCAGGGTGAGCGTCAGGGCGCGGGCGGCGAGGAAACCGGCGTAGGCCGTCCACAGCCAGACCAGCCCGGCCGGCCCGCCGGTGCACCAGTGGGCGACGGCCGCGAGCATCGGCAGGTGGCAGGCCGCGACGAACAGGCCGGCCAGCGCCAGGTAGCGGGTGTCACCGGCGCCGATGAGCACCCCGTCGAGCACGAAGACGAGCGCGGCCAGCGGCATGATCGCGGCGAGCACGACGAAGGAGTGCATGACGAGTCGCTGCACGGCGGCGTCGGAGGTGAACAGCCGCGCGAGCCAGGGCCGCACGGCGACGAGGACCAGACCGAGGACGGCGGCCTGCACGCAGCCCCAGCCGAGGGCGCGCGCCATGACGGTCCGCGCCCCAGCCGTCCCGCCCGCGCCGAGCCGGTGCCCGATGAGGGCCTGGCAGGCGATGGCCAGCGAGTCGAGGGCGAAGGTGAGGAAGGAGTACAGCGAGTTCGTCACCTGGTGGGCGGCCAGCGTCAGCGAGCCGAGCCCGGTGGCGACGACGGTCGTCGCCGTGAGCGAGAACCACAGGGTGGCGGTGCGCAGCACCAGCCAACCGCCGGCCGAGGCCGCCGCGCCCATGCCGCGCGGGCTCGGGCGCAGCCCCAGGCCGAGCCCCCGGCAGCGGCGGACGATGACCGCCACGAGCACGATGCACGACAGCCCCTGGGCGGCGGCCGTGGCGGTCGCCGAGCCGGCGATGCCCAGGCCGAGGCCGTTGATGAGCAGGGCGTCCAGGCCGATGTTCGTCACATTGACGCCGATCGCCACGGCCATCGGCGTCCGGGTGTCCTGCAGGCCGCGCAGCAGCCCGGTCGAGGCGAGCACGACGAGTTGGAAGGGCAGCCCGGCCGCGACGATCCGCAGATAGGTGACGGCCGCGGCGGCGACGTCGGAGGCCGGCCCGTACCAGCCGACGACCGTCGGGGCGAGCCAGGCGAGCAGTGCCGCGAGGACGACGCCGAGCGTCCCGCCCAGGGCCATGCCGTCTCGTCCGGCCTCGTAGGCGGCCCGGTCGCGCCCGGCACCGAGGCGATGGGCGACGACGCTGGTCGTCGAGTAGGCCAGGAAGACGCACAGGCCCGTGATGACGCCCAGCACGTTGCCTCCCAGCCCCAGCCCGGCCAGCGGCACGGCGCCGACGTGCCCGATGAAGGCGGTGTCGGCCATGACGAGCAGCGGCTCGGAGACGAGCGTGGCGAAGGTGGGCAGGGCCAGCGACAGCAGGTCACGGTCGGTTCTCGTCCACAGGGCCACGGACAGGCAGGCTACCCGGCCGCGACGCAGACGGAGGCGCCCCCCGGGCGCGCGGGCGCACGTTCGCAGCACGCCGGGATCCAGTTCGGCTCCACGAGACACCCGCGGGCGCGCGGACGCACGGCCGCCGCCGGCGGTAGCCTCGCCCGTGCCCTGAAGACGCCCGCGGGCGCGCGGACGCACGCCGAGCTCCGGGGCTGGAGGGACGACCGCGTCGGAGGCGTCCCCGGGCGCGCACGAGCACGAGCCGCTCGACATCGAACACGGCCGCAGCCGAAGACGGCAGACGGAGACGCCCACGACCGGCGGCCCCACCTGCCCCCTGACGCGGCCCGGGGCGACGTCGGCCTCATCGGCGTCACGGGCCCGCTGCACCTCATCCGGGCCGCACGGGGGTGAAACACAATCGTTACAAATATCTTGACGTCAAGACATGAGATGGCTTCTCAACCGGCGTGCGCTGGTGCCATATTCGGTGGTGTCACCGGCGAGGAGCCGGACATCCGAAAGCGACAAGGAGCCACGCCAATGCGCGAAGCCGTTCAGTCCATCTACGACGGGGTCCTGGACCGCAACCCCGGCCAGCCCGAGTTCCACCAGGCGGTCAAGGAGGTCTTCGAGAGCATCGAGCCCGCGCTCGAGCGCAAGCCCGAGTACCTCGACGCCGCGATCCTCGAGCGGGTCACCGAGCCCGACCGCCAGATCATGTTCCGCGTGCCGTGGGTCGACGACTCCGGCAAGGTCCAGGTCAACCGCGGTTTCCGCATCGAGTTCAGCTCGGCGCTCGGCCCCTACAAGGGCGGCCTGCGGTTCCGCGAGAACGTCAACCTCTCCATCATCAAGTTCCTCGGCTTCGAGCAGATCTTCAAGAACTCCCTCACCGGCCTGGCCATGGGCGGCGGCAAGGGCGGCTCCGACTTCGACCCGCACGGCAGGTCGGACGCCGAGGTCATGCGCTTCTGCCAGTCCTTCATGACCGAGCTGTACCGCCACATCGGCCTCAACACCGACGTCCCCGCCGGCGACATCGGCGTGGGCGGCCGCGAGATCGGCTACCTGTTCGGCCAGTACAAGCGCATCACCAACCGCTTCGACGCGGGCGTCCTCACCGGCAAGGGGCTCGACTGGGGCGGCTCGCTCGCCCGCACCGAGGCCACCGGTTTCGGCACCGTCTACTTCGCCGACCGCATGCTCGGCACGAAGGACGACTCCTTCGACGGCAAGCGCGTCGTCGTGTCGGGCTCGGGCAATGTGGCCATCTACGCCATCGCGAAGGCCCAGGAGCTCGGCGCCACCGTCGTGGCCTGCTCCGACTCCTCCGGCCTGGTCGTCGACGAGAAGGGCATCGACGTCGCCCTCCTCCAGTCCGTCAAGGAGCAGCGCCGCGAGCGCATCAGCGCCTACGCCGACGAGCGCGCCTCCGCCACCTTCACGCCCGCCGGCAAGGGCGGCATCTGGCAGATCAAGGCCGACATCGCCCTGCCCTGCGCCACCCAGAACGAGCTGGACCTGGACGACGCCAAGGCCCTCATCGCCAACGGCGTCCAGGTCGTCGCCGAGGGCGCCAACATGCCCTGCACCCCCGAGGCCTTCCACGCCTTCCAGGCCGCCGGCGTCCTCTACGCCCCCGGCAAGGCCTCCAACGCCGGCGGCGTCGCCACCAGCGGTCTCGAGATGCAGCAGAACGCCGCCCGCGACCCGTGGACCTTCGAGAAGACCGACGCCGAGCTGCACGCGATCATGGACAACATCCATGACACCTGCCGGGCGACGGCCGAGGAGTACGGCCATCCCGGCGACTACGTCGTCGGCGCGAACATCGCCGGCTTCACCAAGGTCGCCGACGCCATGCTCGACTTCGGCCTGGTCTGATCGGCGCCCGCGCAACCGTTCCGACCGGAGGCGGCCGTCCACCGGGCGGCCGCCTCCGGACGCCCTCGCGGCCCCGAACGCGGCCGACAGCCCCGACCCGCGGATGACGCACGGACAACCGCTCGCACCGCAGTTCCGGAACACCACCGTGCCGCTCGCGGCCCCGCAGGACGGATAAGTTTGCCCCCATGGATCCTGTCGAGCGCCTCATCGCCGCCGAATCGCCCGAGCGCGCCGAGCACGTGCTCGTCGTCAACGCCCCGGGCCTCGTCGAGGCGGCGCGGCGGGCCGCGCCGCGGGTGAGCCTGTGGTGCGACGACCGCCGCGATGCCGGCACGGTGCCCGCCGAGCTGCTGCTCGAGGACTTCGACGAGTCGTCGCTGGCCGGCGTCGATCTCGTGTGGCTGCGCCTGCCCAAGGCCCTGTCGGCCCTCGACGACGACGCCGAACGCATCGCCGCATGGGCCGACCCGCGGGTGCGGATCGTCTCGGCCGGCCGTCAGAGGGCCATGACGCACTCGATGAACGACGTCCTCGGACGCCATTTCGACACGGTCTCGGCCTCCCTCGGCGTCGCGAAGTGCCGGGCCCTGCGCGCCTCGGGGCCGCGGAGGCGCCGCCTGCGCTGGCCACGCGAGCGCACCCACCCCGAGCTGGGCATCGGCGTCATCGCGCACGGCGAGGTCTTCGCCACGAACCGGGTGGACGACGGCACCCGCCTGCTCGCCGAGCTGTGCCCCGACATCCACGGCGACGAGCTGCTCGACCTGGGCTGCGGCTCGGGCGTCCTGGCCACCCTGCTGGCCCGCGCCAACCCGGGCGCACGGGTCCGCGCCGTCGACGTGAGCCGCGCCGCCGTCGCCTCGACGCTGCTGACGGCCGAGGCCAACGGCGTGGCCGTGGAGGCGCACTGGGCCGCCGCGCTGCACGACTGGCCCCCGGAGTGCCTCGACGTCATCGTCACCAACCCGCCCTTCCACCGCGGCATCGCCAAGGACTCCGAACCGGCCCTGGCCATGTTCGACGACGCCGCCCGCCTGCTGCGCCCCGGCGGGCGGATGTGGTGCGTCCACAACTCGCACCTGCCCTGGCGCAGGCGGCTGGCCGAGAAGGTCGGCCCGACGGTCGTCGTCCGGCAGAACCCCTTCTACACGGTCACCCGCTCGGTCGCCCGCTGAGAACCGTCCATGCTCCGGGGAGCGGTCGCCCTCGCGGCGGACCTCCGCCCCGCGGCGACCGCCGGGGCCGCGCCGCCCGGTCCCCGACGCGGCGACGTCCCGGACCCCGGACTTCGGGACTCCCCGTCGCGCCCGGATCGCCGTTATCGTGCGCCCGTGACCGGGTCGAGGAACTGGAAGAAGCGGTGGCTGCCGAATCAGCACGGCGCCTGGGCGATGCTCGTCGTCCCGTTCGTCGTCGGCGCCCTGACCCGCCAGCGCGCGACCGGCCTGCCCCTGTGGTGGATCCCGCTGGCCGTCCTGTGGATCGTCGGCTACTGCCTGTTCGCGCAGACCGTCACCTGGATCAAGACGCCGGCCCGGCGCCGTGCGGGCCTGCGCACCCCGATCCTCACCTACCTCGCCGTCTGCGCGGCGAGCGGACTGGCAATCCTGGCACTGCACGGGCTCTGCCTGGCCGTCTGGCTCGTCGGCTTCGTGCCCCTCGTCGTCGTGGCGCTCGCGCTCGTGCGCAACCACGAGGAGCGCTCGGTCACCTCGGGCATGACGACCGTCGCCGCGGCCTGCCTCATGTTCTACGTGCTGCGCTGCGGCGGCTGGCCGCCGCTCGCCCCGGGCCTGCACGACGGCCTGACCGGCCTGCTGCTGTACGGCTACTTCGCCGGGACGGTCCTCCACGTGAAGTCCCTCATCCGGGAGCGGAACAACCCGGCCGCCGCCCGCAACTCGGTTCTCTGGCACGCGGCCTGGTTCGCCGCTGCCGTCGTCCTGTGCGGGCCCTGGCTCGGCACCGGCTCACCGTGGTGGATCGTCTTCTTCGCAGTGGCCCTGGCGCGCACGACGGCCATGAAGCGGCTCCAGGACAACGGCCTCCCCTTCCTACCGGGGACGCTGGGGGTCGTCGAGATCGTCCTCAGCGCAGCGGCCATCGCCTGCGGGCTGACCTGAGGAGCCGCCCGGCCCACCGGCCGCGGGGGGACGTCACGGCCCCGGACGTCTGGAAGGCCCGCCCCGCAAGTCGGAGAGGAGCGCGTCGGCGGGGCATCCCATGCCCCCGGACGTCACGCCCCACTCGCCCCGTGTCGCCGGGGCCCTGAGCCGCGAAAGGTCGCGGACGCCCGAGGGCCTGCACGAGTCCCCTCTCATGCCATCCGGCCGAGCGCTCCGCCTGACATTGCCCGGCCCCGGCGCAGGCCCCGGCCCCGCGTTCCTGCACTCCGTCCGCGGGAGCGCACACCGGATCCGCTCCCCACCCGCCCCGCCGGGCCTGCACGTCATCCCGCGGAAACCACCGGACGGGTCGGACAATCGACTCTGGCCGGACAGCCGATTACGGTGGTGGCATGACCGCAGTTCCCGCACCGATGCTCAGACTCAGCAACGCCGTCAACGGCGTCGTCGAGATCCCGCAGTTCGGCTTCGGCACCTACAGGGTGCCGCCCGAGGAGGCCGAGCGTGTCGTCTCCGAGGCGCTCGAGGCCGGCTACCGCCACATCGACACCGCCCAGATGTACGGCAACGAGGCCGGCGTGGGCCGCGCGCTCGCCGCCAGCGGCATCGACCGCGACGAGCTGTTCGTCACGAGCAAGCTCGACAACGGCAACCACGGCCACGACGACGCCCTGCGCTCCCTCGACCGGAGCCTCACGGAGCTGGGCCTGGAGCGCCTCGACCTCTTCCTCGTCCACTGGCCGATGGCCGCGGTGACGAACATCGTCGAGACCTGGCGCACGATGATCGAGATCCTCCAGTCCGGCCGAGTCCGGGCGATCGGCGTCTCGAACCACCAGGCCGAGCACCTGCGCGAGATCACCGACGCCACCGGCATCGCCCCGGCCGTCAACCAGATCGAGATCAGCCCCTACCTCACCCAGGAGCCGCTGCGGGCCCTGCACGCCCAGATGGGCATCGTCACCGAGGCCTGGTCGCCGCTGGCCCGCGGCAAGGTCGCCTGCGACCCGACGATCCTGGCGATCGGCGCCGAGCTGGGCCGCACGGCCTCCCAGGTCGTCCTGCGCTGGCACATCCAGCGCGGCGACGTCGTCTTCCCCAAGTCGATGCACCGCGAGCGCATCGTCGAGAACGCGCAGCTGTTCGACTTCGCGCTCTCGCCAGCCCAGATGGACGCGGTGAGCGCCCTCGACCGCGGCGAGCGCCAGGGAAGCCACCCCGACATGGTGCAGTGGACGGAGCGCCCCTGAGACCGAGCGCCTCACGAGCAGGGCGCCCTTGACCCGCCCGTCCGGGAGCCGCCCCGGGATGACGGCACGCGGGCACGGCTCGCGCAGCCCCGGACCCGCCCGTCTGGAGGCCGCAGGGCGATCTGCCGACCGGTCTCGCCGGCAACTACCCCGGGCTCGCCCGTCCGGGAGCCGAAGCAGCCGGGTGGGAATGCCGGTGTTGGCGAGCCATCCGGACCTGTCCGTCTGGGAGCCGCAGGAAGTCGAGGCTCAGGCGGTTCCGCTTCCGCGACCCGGACCCGCCCACCAGGCCGGATCCGCCCACCCAGGGCCCGCCAAGGGTGGGCGGACCGGTGGGCGCGGGGCCCGCGGTGGCGAGCACGCTGGTCGGCTGGCCCGCGCGCGGTCGGGCCGATGGGCGCGGGCCCCGCTAGCCTTGGTCGCATGCCGCGCTTCGAACCCTTCCACGCACTCCGTTACGCCCCGCAGACCGACCTCGACGCCGTCATCGCGCCGCCCTACGACGTGCTGAGCGACGCCGATGTCGAGGCTTTGAAGGCCCGCGACCCGCACAACATCGCCTGGGTCGACGACCCTCGCGGCGACGGCGACCGCTACGAGCGGGCCGCCGCCACCCTGCGGCGGTGGCTCGCCGAGGGCGTCATGGTGCCCGACGAGCGGCCCAGCTTCACGATCTACCGGATGGCCTTCACCGACGCCACGGGCGCCGACCGCGTCATCTCCGGCGTGCTCGGCGGCCTGGAGGTCGTCGACGAGGGCGCAGGCGGCGTGCTCCCCCATGAGCGCACGACGAAGAAGGCGGTCACCGACCGCCTCGACCTGACCCGGGCCACCGCCACGAACGGTTCGCCCGTGTGGGGGCTGTCGCCGGCCCCGGGGCTCACGGAGGCCCTCCGGGAGCCGGCCGAGCCGGTCGGCGGGATCGTCGTCGACGGCGTCCGTCACACCGTCGAGCGCGTCACCGATCCGCGGCGCATCGCCGCGATCAGCGCGATCATCGGCTCCGACGACGTCCTCATCGCCGACGGCCACCACCGCTACACGATCTCGCGCAGCTACCGCGACGAGGTCCGAGCCGCCACCGGCCGCACCGACACCGACGCCGAGCTGACGCTGACCTTCGTCAACGAGCTCGTGGACGACCAGCTGTCGATCGAGGCCATCCACCGCCTGCTCGACGGCGTCGCCTGGGACGACCTGGTCGCCGCGCTGGAGCGCTTCTTCACCCTCGAGCCCCTCGACGGGGAGCCGACCCCGGCCACCCTGGCCGCCATGGTCGCGCAGGGCCGCCTCGTGCTCCTGCCCCCCGACGGTCGGGCGAGCTGGCTCATCGCCCGGCCGGGCGCCTTCGCCGGCGTCCGCGCCCTCGACGGCGCCTGGCTCGAGCGGGCCCTGGACGGCACCGGCGTCGTCCTCGGCTACCAGCACGGCCTGGACGAGATGCGCAGGGTCGTCAAGGATCACGCCGCCGGCATCCTCATCCGCCCGACGGGCCTCGACGAGATCATGCGCACCGCCCGCGAGGGCCTGCTCATGCCGCCGAAGTCGACCTTCTTCACCCCGAAGCTGCGCACCGGCTTCGTCATGCGCCCCACCGCCTCGCTGAGCTGAGCGGCGAGTGGCCGCGCCGGGCCGACGTCGTCGCGCGGGTCCTCCGCCCTGCCGCTCATCGCGACGGTCCGTCACGATAAGGTCAAGGCGACGGCCAGTGCGCCATCGGGCGTGCGCGGCCACGGACCAGGAGAGGAACTATGACTGACCGCATTGCCAACGCACAGCTGCGCGGCAAGGTGATGAGCGCGGACGAGGCAGCCGCCCTCATCCCGGCCGGAGCCCAGATCGGCTTCGGCGGATTCACCGGATCCGGTTACCCCAAGGAGCTCCCGAAGGCTCTCGCCGCCCGTATCAAGGCTGCGCACGAGGCCGGCGAGGACTTCACCGTGAACGCGTTCACCGGCGCCTCCACCGCCCCCGAGCTCGACGGCGTGCTCGCCGAGGTCGACGGCATGGGCTGGCGCATGCCGTACCAGTCCGATCCGACCCTTCGCAAGAAGATCAACGACGGCACGATCCGCTACACCGACATCCACCTGTCGCACTCGGCCCAGCTCGTGGCCGAGGGCTTCTGCGGCAGGCTCGACTTCGCCGCCGTCGAGGCCACCCGCATCACCGAGGATGGCAGCATCGTCCCGACCTCCTCGGTGGGCAACAACAAGACCTACCTCGACATGGCCGAGAAGGTCATCATCGAGGTCAACTCCTGGCAGTCCCTCGAGCTGGAGGGCATGCACGACGTGTGGAACGGCTACCTCACGCCGCCCAACCGCCCCGCCATCCCGATCACGAACCCCGGCGACCGCATCGGCGACGCCTTCCTGACGCTCGACCCGGGCAAGGTCGTCGCGGTCATCGAGACCGAGGACCCCGACCGCAACTCGCCGTTCAAGCCGATCGACGACGACTCGCGCGCCATCGCCGGATATCTGCTCGACTTCTACGCCAACGAGGTCGAGCACGGCCGCATGCCGAAGAACCTGCTGCCGCTCCAGTCGGGCGTGGGCAACATCCCGAACGCGGTGCTCGACGGCCTGCTGAAGTCCGATCTCGAGAACCTCACCAGCTACACCGAGGTCATCCAGGACGGCATGGTCGACCTCATCGACGCCGGCAAGCTGACCGTCGCCTCCGCCACGGCCTTCTCGCTGAGCCCCGAGTACGCGCACAAGATGAACGAGGGTGCGGAGAAGTACCGCAGGTCCATCGTCCTGCGCCCGCAGGAGATCTCGAACCACCCGGAGGTCATCCGCCGTCTCGGCGTGCTGAGCTGCAACGGCATGATCGAGGCCGACATCTACGGCAATGTGAACTCCACCCACGTGTGCGGCACCCGGATGATGAACGGCATCGGGGGCTCGGGCGACTTCACGCGCAACGCCTACATCTCGGCGTTCGTCTCCCCGTCGACCGCCAAGAACGGCGCCATCTCGGCGATCGTCCCGATGGCCAGCCACGTCGACCACACCGAGCACGACGTCATGGTCATCATCACCGAGCAGGGCCTCGCCGATCTGCGCGGCCTGGCCCCCCGCCAGCGGGCCAGGAAGATCATCGAGAACTGCGCCCACCCGGACTACCGGGCGCAGCTGACCGAGTACTACGAGGCCGCGCTGGCGTCCTCGAAGGCCAAGCACACGCCGCACGACCTGGCGCACAGCTTCGACTTCCACCGCAGCTTCCTCGAGAACGGCACGATGAGGCTGAGCTGACGTCCTCGGCAGTACGAGGGGGACCGCCCGTCGGGTGGTCCCCCTCGTACTGCCGACGGCCGCCGCCGGCGCAGTCCGTCCGCCGTGCCCGGCGGTGGCATAGGCTGGGCGAGGGCCGCGGCCCGACCGGCCCGTCAGACGAGAAGCAGACGAGGTGAGCCCCGAGCGATGAGTTCCGACCAGAGCAGCCCGGACGCGCGGACGGACGAGTGGGCCCACTCCCCCGCACCGGCCGCCCCCGCCCCGGCGCCCGACGGCACGAACGAACCGCAGGGCATCGGGCTGGCCCCCGACCATCGTGTCGAGACGCTGCCCCCGTTGGAGGAGATGCACCACGGCGTGCCCGTGTCGGCCCGCACCGGGGAGCCGCACCGCACGGGTGCGCTCGTCGCGCTCCAGTGCTGCTTCTACGCAGCGGCGGGGGCGAGCGGCCTCGGCTACGCCCTGTACTGGTGGCGCGCCATGCACGTGGCGGGCTTCGACCGCTCGGCGTGGATCGTCGGCTGGCTCGACCCGAGGCCCGGGGGCGCGGGCTCCATCGCCCTCGTCCTGGCGCTGGCGGCGCTCGTCGTCGTGATGGTGGGGGCGCCGTGCGTGGCGGCCTACCAAGCGTGGACGGGCGAGCGGCTCGCGCGGCGGCTGTCGCTCGTCGCGCTGGCGGCCGCGTGCCCGGGCGCGCTGTTCAACCCGCTGGCGTGCGCGGCGATCCCGCTGGCGGCCGCCGGCGCGGTGCTGGCGCGCGCCCGCGGCATGACGGACTACCTCGACGCCTGGGAGGCGCTGCGCGCGCCGGCCCCGAGGAGCGAGGACACCGGCGGGCCCGTCTTCTACGGGCGCCTGCCCCGATTCCAGTGAGAGGGGAGAGCCCGTGGCCGACCAGGTCCGGAACGCGCTCGGACGCATCGCCCGCGACGTGCTGCGCGCATCCCTCGGCGAGGCGGCCCGTGGCCCGCGCAGGTGCCCCGGGCTCGTCCCGGCCCCGCGCGCCGGGCGGACGGGGGTCCACGGGACCGCGGCGCAGCAGGGCCCGCGCCCGACGAAGGGCTACCCCGGCGACTACGACCGCAGGCCCCAGCTGAGCTACGACCCGCACCCCGACCGGATGGCCGATCCCGGCGAGGTCGTGTGGACCTGGGTGCCGTTCGAGGAGGACTACTCGCAGGGCAAGGACCGGCCGGTGCTCATCGTGGGGCGCGACGGCGACTGGCTGCTCGGCCTCATGCTCACCAGCCAGGACCACGACGACCGGGCGGACCGGGAGCACCGCGAGGGCCGCTGGTGGTGCAACATCGGCTCGGGCGACTGGGACTCCCGGCATCGCGACTCCGAGGTGCGCACCGACCGCATCCTCCGCGTCGACCCGGACAACGTACGGCGTCTGGCGGGCAGGCTGGCGAAGGACCGCTTCGACGTCGTCGCCGCCGAGGTGGACAGGCACTGGAACGACTGACGCGCCCCGCCGACGAACCCAGCGGAGGGCGGAGACGGCCGGTGTCGGAGCCCCGGACGGATGCGCTAGAGTGTGGGCCAGCCTCACGGCATCGCGGGCGTAGCTCAATGGTAGAGCGCCAGCTTCCCAAGCTGGACACGCGGGTTCGATTCCCGTCGCCCGCTCCATCCCCTCCAGGGTCCGGGTTCTCCGGGCCCGGAGCCCTCACAGCCCGGCGACGAAGCCGCCCAGCCGCTCCAGCCCCTCGGCCAGCTCGTCCCTGCCGGCCGCGTAGGACAGGCGCACGTGGGTGTCGCCGGTCGCCGGGCCGAAGTCGATGCCGGGGGTGAGGGCCACGTGCGCCTCCTCGAGGGCCCGCTCGCAGAAGGTCCACGCGTCCAGCCCGGTGCCGCTGACGTCGAAGTAGGCGTAGAAGGCGCCGTCGGGGCGCACGGGCACCGGCAGCCCGATCCGCTCGAGCCCGTCGAGGACGATGCCCCGGCGGGCCAGGAGCTCGAGCCTGCGGTCCTCGCACGCGGCGAGCGAGGAGGGCGTGAAGCACGACACCGCGGCGAGCTGCGTCGGCGTCGAGGCGCACAGGAAGAAGTTGACGGCCAGGTCGTCGGCCGGCCCGACGAGCGCCTCGGGCAGCACCAGCCAACCCAGGCGCCAGCCCGTCATGCCGAAGTACTTCGAGAACGAGGACACGATGACGGCGTCCGGATCGGCCTCGAGGGCCGTGCGGGCGGGCGAGCCGTCCGGAGCCGGATCGGCCAGCGACAGGTAGATCTCGTCGACGATGCGCCAGGCGCCGCGCTCGCGGGCCGACCCGCAGACGGCCTCGAGCTCGTCGAAGGCGATGGTGGTGCCCGTCGGGTTCGAGGGCGTCGCCAGCTGCACGGCGGCGGTGCGCCCGCTCCAGGCCGCCTCCATGACGGCCCGGTCGAGCTGGTAGCGCGTGGCGGGGGTCGTCGGCGCGAGCGCCACGCGGCCGCCGAAGGCGTCGACGAGCTCGCGGTTGCACGGGTAGCAGGGGTCGGCCATGACGACCTCGTCGCCGGGGTCGGTCGTGAGCGCGGTCGCCAGCAGCAGGCCCGCGGAGGCGCCGGCGGTGATGAGGATGCGGCGCGGATCGAGGTCGACGCCGTGGCGTTCGCGGTAGAGCCCGGCCACGGCCTCGCGCAGCGCAGGGAGCCCCGCGGCGGGCGTGTAGGGCAGGGGGCGCCCGTCCATCGCCTCGCGCATCGCCTCGTGCACCCCGGGCGGGGCGCCGAAGGAGGGCTCGCCGAGGCTCAGCTTGGCGACGCCGATCCCCTCGGCCTCCAGCTCACGGGCGCGCGCCCCGATGCTCATGGCGTGGAAGGGCCGGGCGGACAGGGCCCGCTGCGCGATCGTCGGCGTGGTCATGACGGCTCTCCTTGCTCGGCGTCCACCCCCGGGCTGCGGTGGACCGCGGCATCAGGCTAGGCCGGGCGCCCGGGCCGGTCGAGCGCGGGTCCGCCGAATGGTCCGCTCCGACGCCCCCGACGGTTCTTCCTCGCCCCGGGGGTGGCGCCGCGATCGCCCCGGCCGACCGCGAAACCGCTCCACGGTTCCCTGTCCCGCGCGGTCGCCCGCCGCCTCGTGGCGGTCGCCCGGCGCCGTCGAGACCTCGCCCCGGGCGGTGACGAGCCGCACGAGCCCGACGAGGGGCCGGGATGCTCGCCGTCCGGCGCGGGGAGCGGCGTGCACGACGTGTTCCGCCTCCGAGGACCGACGAGGGGCCGGGCCCGCGGGGGCGGCAGACGGGTCAGGGCCTTCTCAGCCGGGCGAGCCCCAGCGTGACGCCGCGGATGAGCAGGCCGGTGGAGAGGAGCGTCACCCCGCCCTTGAGCACGGTGCGGGCCAGCGGCTTCGACAGGGCCGGGCCCTTCGCCGAGGTGGCGGAGGCCGTGTCGGCGGCCGCCGGGGCGGACGCGCTCGGCGCGGCGGGGGACGTCCCCCCGGCCGGGGGCGCCAGGGTCGGCGGCGGCATCGGGGCCGGGCTGGACGTCTCGGACGGCGTCGGGCTCGGCGTCCCGACGGGCGATGCCCCGTCCACGGTGACCCTGTGCGTCAGGGTGACGCCGTTGCTCACCATCGTGATCGTGGCGGTGCCGGGGCCGACGGCCCGCATCGTGCCGTCCGGGGCGACCGTGACGACCTTCTCGTCCGAGGAGCCGTAGCTGTCGACGATGACGGGCAGGTCCGTGGCGTTCAGATACGAGACGGTCGCCGTGAGCCGCCCGCTCCGGCCGACGTCGAGCGAGTCCGAGCCGTAGGCCACGTCGGCGGCCCGGTCGGCGGGGATCGCGACGGGGACCAGATAGGTGCCCGAGGACGCGGAGGGCCGGTCGGTGGCGGACGAGCAGGTCTGCGCCAGCCCGGCCTCGCCCATCGAGACGCCGGCCGAGGTGAAGCCGTAGCAGGTGTAGCCGGGATCGAGCAGGGTGTGCAGATGGCCGGCCACCTCGGGGCCGGAGTACCTGCCGTCGTTCGCCTTCAGGCTGTCGTACTCGCCGGACCACGAGCCGGGCCCGGCGCCGTCGATGGCGCTGTCGATGTCCCGGTACTCGGTGATGATCTCGCCGTTGCTCGTCGTCCCGCTGCGCTGGGCGGCGGTGAAGGTCGAGGAGCCGGCCGTCCGGTCGTGGCTCATGCCCGTGATCGAGTTCTCGGCGGCGCGCTGGATCGCGATCATCTCGAGCTCCTGGCTCCAGGTGAAGGCGTCGGCGTAGGCCTCGGCCGAGTCGTAGCCGGCCTTGGCGGCGTAGTCCTTGAGCGTCTCGGAATGCCCCAGGCTGCCCTCGAAGGGCAGGCTCGGGTCGTTGTACATCCTGATCCGCAGGGCGCGCAGCGCGGCCTGCGCCCGGTCGTGCACGGCCTGCTGGTCCACCGTCACGGCCGCCCCGACCTTCAGGCCGTCCTCGAGCGAGACCCCGGTGTCGAGCACGGGGGTCTGCGGGTCCACGGGGTCGGCGACGGCCGCCGGGACGGGGCCGCCGACGCAGGCGAGGACGATCGCCAGCGACGCGAGGACGGCCGAGGGCAGGCGGGAGCGGCTTCTCGAGAAGCCGCGGCGAGGGAAGGCTGAGGCCATGGGGGTGCTCCCTGTGCTGCGGAAGAACATGTCCGTCTGAGAATTTCTCAGTAATCTATCATATTCCGCAGACTGTGCGTGACCGACCCCGGTTCACGGGCCACCGCGGGCGCGGCTGTCCGTAGACCACGGCCGGTCCGCACAATGCGGACGGTCTCGACCCCACCGCGGGCGCGGCTATCCGCGGGACGATCATCGGGGCCCGCCCTCCCGCGAGGAGAATTCGCGCCCACGGCTGGGGGCGCGCAGCACCCCGAGGAGGACGCACACGAGCAGCAGCTGGGTCACGCCCAGTCCTCCCCACAGCGCGTGCGGCCAGCCGAAGGAGTCGATGACGAGGCATTCGGCGCCGATCCAGCAGGTCATGACCAGCCCGGCCGCAGCATGGGCGAGGACGGACCAGCGCGAGCCCCGCGCCTGGAGCCAGAGCGCCGCCCACTGGAAGCCGCCGACGGGCACGCCGAGGAGGACTGCCGCGAGCTGTTGGCGGCCGGCGAAGAAGGTGCCTTCGAGCTGGGGCGCGAACCACTGCGGCACGAGCAGCAGCTCGACGAAACCGACGAGCGTCGAGACGCCCTGGAGGACGGCCACCACGGCCATGATCCGGCGGACACGACCCTCACGGGTCGTACCCGCCATCGTCATGCGCACCACCACACGTACATGGAGTGCCCGCTGTCGACCGTCTGGCGCGCGAGAAGACCGAGTTCGCGCATCACCTCGAGCAAGTCGTCGGGATCGATGAGTCCGTGGAACTCCTCGATCTGCGACCAGGGCCCCGCCGCTCGGACGAGGTCCTCGTCCGAGGCGCCGGCGAGGGCCGCCTTGACCGAATCGGAGACGGTCAGGACGAGGACCTCGTACTCGTCCTTCTGCGCCAGCAGCGTCGAGATGCGCTTGTCGGCGGCCAGCTCGTCGTAGGGGGTTCCGCTGAGGATCTCGGCCAGCTTCGTCAGCGTGACCACGGGTTCGATCTTCGTGTCGACCACGGGGAAGGCGTCCTGCCCCTCGGCGTCGCCGGCGGGCTCGACCGGACCGGAGGGCCAGTCGATGACCTGCGCCGCCTGCTCATCGTCGGGGGCAACGAAACAGCTGATCAACATGGGATGCATCGTATCGGCTGCGAGTCCGGCGGCGGGCCCGGCGGCGGGCCCGGGCCGACAGAAATCCCCGGAAGGGCGCGGACCGCATGACCCGGAGGCCGGGGGCGCACCGGGCCCACGCCGTCCGGCGCCGTCGACGGGCGCCCGAGAAGCCCATCATGGTTCACACCCCGCGGTAGGGCCGAGCACCGGTCGGGGCTCAGTCCGATCGGGGACGCGCGTCACCGGACCGGCGCCCGCGGCGCGGGTCCTGGGCCAGCAGCTGCGAGACCCGTCCGCGCGAGACGTGCGTGAGGAAGGCGATGTCCGTGACCGACAGGCCGAGGTCGCGCAGTTCCCCGACAACGGCGCGCACCTGCCGTGCGGCGTCCGCCTCGGCCCGCTTGGCGTCGGCCATCGCCCGCCATGCTCCGACGACGCGCATCATGAGCTCGTCGTCGATCCGAGGGGCCGTGATGACGCGCACGTCGGGGTCGTCGGTGATCGAGCGGACGAGCTCCCAGGCCCGCTCCTCGAGGCGCTCCAGCGTGGCGCACTCGCCGACCGCGACGACCTCCGTCTCGGGGCCGTCGGGGTTCGTGCGGCGCTCCAGTTGCACCCGCCATCCCCTCCCCTCGCGCGGCACGGCCCGACCGATGTAGGTCCGGTCGACCGGCAGGTCCGCGAGCGGTGCTCTTCCGGTGCCTCCGGCGTTCATTCCGGCGCCTTCGGCGTTCATGACGATTCCCCCTCTCGAGCCCGGGAAGACCCCGTACCCCGTACCATTGTATTTACCGCCCCTTGCCACTTACTATCAAGAGCCTCTTGACAGTAAACGGCAGGGGCCCGGCCGGTCAGGCGCCGACGGTCCTGGAAGAATCCCCGACATGATCGAACCCCTCCGTCTCGACAACGTCATCCTCGCGGTTCCCGACCTCGCCCGGGCCGTGGACTGGTATCGGGAGCGGGTCGGACTGCGGCCGGTGGTCGTCCGCGAGGAGGTGGCGGTCCTCCACCCGGCCGACGGCGGCGCGGGACTGTGCCTCCGGCTCGACCCCGACGACCCCAGCCACTCGACCGTCTGGTTCGAGGTGGACGACGCCCGCGCGGTCGCCGCCGGGCTCGGTCTCGAGGCGTTCCGGATCGCCACGGGCTGGAGCGTCGAGATGACCGATCCGTGGGGCAACACGGTGGGCTTCACCGACTATCGGGGCTGACCCCGCATCCGACCGGAGCCACAGTGCGGGACCTTTTCATCAGGAGTCGTTCGCACGAGCGTTCCCACTTGTCAAGCCTCCATCCTGTCGTGCCGTGAACAAGCTTCCCAGTCCACCGGGCTTATATTCATGAGAGATCCGGCGAGAGGCGCAACCCCGGATAAGAACTTGGTTCACTGATGCCGAGAACAAGACTCATCGAGCCCGGCCCGCTGCCGCCCGCAGGGGTATCCCCGCGCACAGAGGAAGCGGTGGCTGGACGCGCTGAGGGACACGGAGCACACGGGGGCATCCCCGCGCACAGAGGAAGCGGCCCGCCGCCGAACCCGGAGGCTCGTTCAAGACCCCATCCGGTGGAGTCCTCCGACCAAGGTCCTCCTGGCATCGCCCGGGTTCTGAATGGGTCGTCCAGCCGCCACGGCGCCTCCGCATCATCGTTCGGACGACCCCACCCCGGCACTCCCCTATCGAGGATCCCCCACCCCGAACCAGCGACTTCAGCGTCCATGTCGCCCCACATGATCAGTGAAGATCCCGGAAATGACGAAAGGTACCCTGACGATGAAGCCCGGAGCGGCGCCTCGTCGTCATCCCGTCACCACCGATGCCGCATCAACTCACTCGGATCATCACCATCTGATACGCCCTGGGTGCCCGACTCGCCAGATCCCCCGCAAATCCCTGAGCCGCGATGAACCGATTGACAGTATTATCAGCCGGTCTTATTTTTAAAAACATGGCGCGACCACTGGTGTTCCGCACACAATGAAGCTTATTCATAGGGATGATCTAAGCTGTTGTCGATGGTTTCGTGGAGGCGTGTCGCAGAAGACGAAGGGCGGCCTGCCCCGAGATAATTAATGCGTGACAAGAAACTATCAAGGAACAGGCCGCAGGCCCCATGCTATCACACGACTGACCCGAACCCAGATGCACGACCTGTGCCGGAGAATCCACGCGGCAACCGGCGGTGATCTGCCGTCGGCCGGTTCACGGCGGCTCGGCCCCCACCAGAGCGTCCGGCTCGTTCTGGCCAGTCTGCGTCACAATCTTGAACAGGAGCTCCTCGCTGAACTGTTCGGGATCTCCCAGCCCACCGTCTCCAGGGTCCTGGCAGCCTGGACGCCCCTGATCGCCGGTGTCCTGGAAGAGAACGTCCCCACCGTCGACGACCTCGACCCGGACACCCAGTTGATCGTCGACGGCACCCTCGTGCCCTGCTGGGCGTGGCGTGACAAGCCAGAACTCTACTCAGGCAAGCACCACACCACCGGAGTCAACCTTCAAGTGGCCTGCACCCTGGGCGGACGCCTGGCCTGGGCCAGCGACCCGCTGCCCGGCCGGGTCCATGATGCCCGGGCCCTCACCGAATCAGGCCTTCTCGAGGGTCCGGGCGAGACCACGACCCACGATCCGGGTTCTTCCTCCGTGCCTCACATCGCGGACAAAGGGTATGTCGGGATGGGCCTGATCACCCCTGTCAAGAAACTCCCGGGTCTTCCCCTGTCCGAGGCCGACAAGAACTTCAACCGGGCCATCGACCGGATCAGGTGGAGGATCGAACAAGTCATCGCCCACCTCAAAACATGAAAAACCCTCAAAACCGGTTATAGACGCCCCATCGACGCCCTCCCGGATGCCATCACAACAATACTCGGAATCATATTCACCTACACCCTATGAATAAGCCTCGATGTAAATGGTAAGCCAGGGGGCCAGGTGGAAACGCATATTGACGAGTTTTATAAAGGGAGGTGGCCAGGGTGGCCCAGCTAATCTTGGACAAGACGCTTGAGGGGTCATGGTCTCTCGTGGCGGTTAATTCAGTACAGACTTCTTTATCATTTGATTGGGCTGTAACTTTTACGCTTGACGCAGATACTGCTATTCGCATCGAATGTCCTTTTACACTACTCAATCGAGTCTCGGCTCCCATTGAACTTGATCCCCAATCAAACCCAGAGTCTTTAGCTCCTGTGCTAGCCCTTGTGCGTAGATACTTTACAGAGCTGAAAATATCAAGTTTTGGTGAAATGCATATTAGTTTTGATGGGGGATATCAAGTTGCAATAAAGCCATCGCCGATGTACGAGGCTTGGGATCTATGGTATGAGAACTCGATTCATTTGATATGTCTTCCGGGTGGTGGAATGGCTGAATGGACTAGTAAAGATAAATAAGATTTGCTTGCAAAAAATTTATTAAATCCCGTTGCTTTTTAATCTCCAGCGCAGGAGGATTATTCGAAAGTCCTTTTGTATGGCTGGCATGAAACGAAACCGTATTTTTCGTGGATTTCCTGTGCTGTTTCGGATATGCTTGGAGCATGCGGGTCGGGGTCATCCCGGAAGAAACCGCCGTCCTGATCGGGTGGAGGAAGCGTTCCGACAGTCATGTGCTGGCGCGGATGAAGGCAGAAGCGATCCTGTACGCCTCTGAAGGAGTCGGAATCGGCATCATCGCGAAGATGGTTGAGCGGGCCGAGAGGACGGTGCAGGAGTGGCCGGCCGAATGGCGGGCCACCAGGATGCGCTCGGTCCTGACCGGCCATGCGGGGAACCAGAACGCGGCGAAACCCGCCCGCGCCCAGAAGGAAGAACTCAAGGCCATCCTGGCCCGGCCGCCCTCCCGGACGGGTGTCCACGCAGAGTTCTGGGACGTCCCGGCGATACGTGAGGTCGTGAAGATCCTGTCCGACGACCGGTACCAGTCGGGCCCCTCCCACCAGCTGCTCCCGCGCCTGTGCGGGCCGAGCCCCGGGCCGCCCGGACCCGTTCGACGAGCACCGCGACGAGAAAGCCATCATCCGGCGCATGGCCGAGGTGACGACCCAAGTCAAGAGCTTGTTGGACCAAGGCCGGGAGGTCTACGCGGCAGACGAGGAGGCTTATTCAAAACCCTTGTCGGACCCACGCCTGACTAGGGTTTTTCCTTGACAACGAGTTAGTTCTGAATAACCCTCGAGGTCCGCTTGGAGCATGAGGCCGAGACCCGCCGCATGCAGCCCCCCGGAGGACAGCACACCGAACTGTCCGTGGACCGGCAGAGGACGTCCCAGTCCTTCTTCGCCGCCTTCTCGTTGATCGGCAAGAGGGTCACGCTGTACCCGATCGAGGGGAACCGGAACACCTGGCAGACGATCCTCGCGCTGGAACGACTCCAACGAGAAACCGAGGCCGGCAAGATCGCGGTCGTCCTGGACAACGCCCGATTCCACCAGGCGAAAGCGTTGACCGGCCTCCACGAGCCCGGCCGGCTGCTGGAGCGCATCACGCCGATCCATCCTCCGCCGTACGCGCCCGACCACAATCCGGTGGAGCATGTCCGGAACACGGCCAAGAGCAACATCGCGAACATCCAGCGCGAGACCCCCGAAGAAACCTTCGG